>Ga0214919_10001890_pt1 | contig 33613 bp, 26 predicted proteins | sample LL1503_MetaG_FD_177994 | JGI IMG/M metagenome (GOLD analysis project Ga0214919, IMG submission 177994) | Freshwater microbial communities from Lake Lanier, Atlanta, Georgia, United States - LL-1503 | ecosystem: Environmental > Aquatic > Freshwater > Lake | place: USA: Georgia | collected... | reverse complement strand
CCTCACCGGCCACGCGATCTTCGAGGCCACCCACGGCACCGCGCCGAAGTACGCCAACAAGGACGTCGTCAACCCGGGTTCCGTCGTGCTCTCCGGCGAGATGATGCTTCGTTACCTCGGTTGGACCGAGGCGGCCGACCTCATCCTGAAGGGGCTCAACGGCGCCATCGGGGGCGGCCGCGTGACCTATGACTTCGCCCGCCAGATGCAGGGCGCGACGGAGATCAAGTGCTCGGAGTTCGGCGACGCCATCATCGCGTCGATGTAAGCCCCGGGTGGGCATCTTCCGGCCGTTGGCGGGTCCGCTTGGGACTTGCCAACGGCCTGTTTTTTGGCAGGTATCTTCTTCTCCCTACATCATCATGAAGCATACCCTCACCGTCCTCGCCCTCGCCAGCCTCACCGCCGGCGCCTTCGCCCAGTCCGCCCCGGCTCCCGTCGCGGCCACCGCCTCCGACCTCGCGGTCCGGGGTGGCATCTCCTGGTCCGGTAAGAACGTCTTCCGCGGCAAGGAACGCTCCAGCGACACCGGCCTGATCCAGTCCGACATCACCGCCGAGTATAACATCCCCGGCTTCTCCGGCGTCTCCGCTTACCTCTCCTTCTACAACGCCGACAGCTTCGAGCGCGTCTACGTCCTCGGTGCCCGCACCGACGACTCCCTCGGCCGCCTCGACGTGGGTATCCAGCGCTCCTCCGCGGTCTCCGCCAAGAGCCTTGCCGTCAACGGCTTCACCCTCCTGGACTCCAACCGTGAGATCTACGTCGGCCAGTCGTTCAAGTCCCTGCCGTTCTCCCCGGTCGCGACCCTCTACTACAGCACCGACCTCAAGGAACTCACCCTCGACCTCGCCGCCTCTAAGTCCTTCAAGGGCGCCGACCTCGGTATCCCTGGCTTCGAAGTTGTGGTGAAGGGTAACCTCGGTCTCTCCGACGCCAAGGACGCCGATGGCGACGGCCTCAAGGCCAAGAATGCCTATACCTACATCGGCGCCTCCGTCGACGTCACCCGCGCCGTCGGCCAGGGTGCCGTGGTCGGTGCCGGCCTGAACTACGCCTATAACACGGACGGCCAGGCCGCCGTGAAGAGCTCGGCGACCTTCCTAAAGGTTTTCGCTAACTTCAAGTTCTAAGCCCTGCTCCCCAAGGAGTGCCCCGGGAGGCGCGGTTTCGGCCGCGCCTCCCTTGTTTTTGGGTATTTTTGACCTTAGCCCGCCGGGGGTGCATTCGGGTGTTGACGGAGGGGGGTGCTTTCTCATGTTCCCGCTTTCCCTCTTTATGAAGACCACGCTAGCCAAGAACGTGCAGCTCAAGGACAAGACCTGGTACGTCGTCGACGCCAAGGACCAGGTCCTGGGCCGCCTCGCCGTCAAGATCGCCAACATTCTCCGCGGTCGCCACAAGCCCACCTACACCCCCCACGTCGACACCGGTGATTACGTCATCGTGATCAACGCCGACAAGGTCCGCCTCACCGGCGCCAAGGAGCAGGACAAGACCTACATGTTCTACACCGGCTGGGTCGGCACCGCTTACCGCCGCACGGCCGCCGCCATGCGCGCCAAGCGCCCCGAGTTCCTCGTGACCCATGCCGTCAAGGGCATGCTCCCGAAGAACCGCCTCGCCAACGACATGTTGACCAAGCTCCGCGTCTACGCCGGCGAGCAGCATGAGCACGCCGCGGCCAACCCGGTTCCTTTCAAGGGCTAATCCCCGACCTTACTGTCAATGAGCGCCAAGTCCCCCGCCATCACCGCCGTCGGCCGTCGCAAGACCGCCTCGGCCCGCGTCCGCCTTTCCCGCGGCACCGGCTCCATCTCCATCAACGGCAAGCCCGCCGAGGAATACCTCTACACCGAGGCCCTCGTGAAGTCCGCCACCCTCCCGATCCGCACCGCGGGCCTCGAAGGTCAGGTCGATGTCACCGTGAACGTCATCGGCGGCGGCCCCAACGGCCAGGCTGGCGCGATCTCCCATGGTCTCGCCCGCGCCATCCAGAAGCTCGACGCCACCCTCCGCGCCCCCCTCAAGAAGGAAGGCCTGCTGACCCGCGACGGTCGCATGCGCGAGCGCAAGAAGCCCGGCCGCCCCGGCGCCCGCAAGCGCTTCCAGTTCTCGAAGCGCTAAACCGCCCGAGACAGGAACGACGAAGGCCCCGGTCCCCCGGGGCCTTTTTGTTGCCCAGTTTCCCTCCTCCGCCCATCAATTCGTCACGTCCCACCACCATCCTTCCGCCATGACCTCCCCCTTGACCAAAGTCGGCATCGTCGGCGCCTCCGGCTACACCGGGGAGGAGCTCGTCCGCGTGCTCGCCCGGCACCCGCGCGTCGCCCTCGCCGCGGTTTGCTCCCGGACCCTGGCCGGCAAGGCCGTGGCCGACGAGCTGCCGCGGCTCCGCGGGGTCGTCGACCCGGCGCTGACCTTCGTGGCCTCCTCGCCCGAGGAGTGCGCGAAGTCCGACGTGGACGTCTGGTTCCTCGCGCTGCCGCACGGCGTCGCCGCCGAATACGCCGCCCCGCTCGTCGCGGCCGGCAAGCGCGTGCTCGACCTCTCCGCGGACTTCCGGCTCCGCGACCTCGCGCTGTATAAGAAGTATTACGGCCATGACCACCCCGCGCCGGCGCTCGCCGCGCAGGCCCGGTATGTCATCCCCGAACTGCAGGCCGACGACGCCTGGCGGTCCGCGCGGCTCATCGCCTGCCCGGGCTGCTACCCGACCAGCATCCAGGTGCCGCTCGTCCCGCTCCTGCGCGCGGGGCTGCTCAAGCCCGCGCCGGGCCAGCTCGTCATCAATTCCTACAGCGGCGTCTCCGGCGCCGGCAAGAAGGCCGACGTCGGTTTCCTCTTCTCCGAGCGCGACGGCTCGATCAAGGCCTACGGTATCCCGGGTCACCGGCACCTCGCCGAGATCGAGGAGCAGTTCGGCGCGGCGGCCGGCCAGCCCGTCGTCGTGCAGTTCAACCCGCACCTCGCCCCGATGCACCGCGGCATCGCCACGACCATCGTCGTCCCGGCGCCCGGCGTCACCGCCGCCCAGGTCGAGGCCGCGTGGCGGGAGGCCTACGCCGGCCGGCCCTTCGTGACCTTGCTCAAGTCCGGCGACTTCCCCGACACCGCGCACGTGGCCGGCACCAACCGGGTCGCCTGCTCCGTCGTCGCGGACGCCCGCACCGGCAACCTCATCATCACGTCCGTCATCGATAACCTCCTCAAGGGCGCCGGCGGCCAGGCCGTGCAGTGCCTCAACCTGATGATGGGCTGGCCGGAGGCCGAAGGCCTGCGCTGAGACCTTTCCCATGTCCCTCGAGTTCACCAACGATTCCCCCGGGCTGACCGACGTCCCGGGCTTCCGCGTCGGCGCCGTCGGCTGCGACATCCGCAACAAGGGCCTCGACCGCCTCGACCTCACCTTGGTCGTCGCCGACCGCCCGTGCGCCGCCGCAGGGGTCTTCACCACGAACGACGTCAAGGCCGCCCCCGTGCGCTACTCCCAGGTCGTCCTGGCGGCCGCCGCGGACCGGATCCGAGGCATCGTCGGCAACAGCGGCAACGCCAACGCCTGCACGGCCGCCCAGGGCGATGCCGATGCCGCCGCGATGGCGAAGCTCGCCGCCGAGGCCGTGGGCGCGCCCGCCGAAGCCTTCCTCGTCTGCTCCACCGGCCGCATCGGCGAGCTCCTGCCGATGGCCAAGGTCGCCGCCGGCGTCCAGGCCTCGGCCGCGCGCCTGTCCCGCGATGCCGCCGAAGGCGTGCGCTCCGCGAACGCCATCCTGACCTCGGACACCCGGCCGAAGAGCTGTACCGCCCGCTTCACCTGGGAGGGGAAGGTCGTCACCGTCGCCGGCATCGCCAAGGGCGCCGGCATGATCGAGCCGAACATGGCCACGATGCTCGCCTTCGTCTGCACGGACGCCGCCGCCGCCCCGGCGGAGCTCAAGGTCGCGCTGAAGTCCGCCGCGGACCAGTCCTTCAACTGCGTGAGCGTCGACGGCGACATGTCGACGAACGACACCGTCCTGCTCCTGGCCTCCGGCGCTTCCGGCATCGTCGTCGGGGCGTCCGCCCCCGCCGCCCTCCGCGCGCTCTTCCAGGAAGCCCTGGACAAGGTCTGCTTCGCCCTCGCCGAGAAAATCGTGGGCGACGGCGAGAAGATCACGAAGGTGGTCGCCGTCGAGATCGAGGGCGCCCGCACCCGCGCCGACGCCGAGAAGATCGCCCGCGCGATCGGCAACTCCCTCCTGGTGAAGTCCTCCTGGTTCGGCGAGGATCCGAACTGGGGCCGTCTCGCCGACGCCGCCGGCTACGCCCGCACCGGCCTGGACGAGTCGAAGCTGGACATCTTCTACGACGACGTGCCCGCCGTGCTCGGCGGCCGGCCCCTGCCCGAGAACAAGCCCCGGTGGAAGCAGGTCGTGAAGGCCGCCCGCTTCGCCGTCCGCCTGCGGCTCGGTCTCGGCGACGCGAAGTTCCGCCTGCTCGCGGCCGACCTGACCGACGGTTACGTGAACTACAACAAGAGCGAGTGAGGCCGGGTTTTCCCCCTTGTCTCGCCCGCCGACCCTGTCGACACTCCCGCCCCGACCGATGAGCACTCCCGCCGCGCAGAAAGCCGAGGTCCTCCTCGAGGCGCTTCCCTACATCCATAAGTTCCGCGGTTCCACCTTCGTGGTGAAATACGGCGGCAGCTTCATGGACGACCCGAACCCCGAGGGCCGCGACCGCGTGGCCACGGACATCGCCTTCCTCGCCGCCGTCGGCATCCAGGTCGTCGTCGTCCATGGCGGCGGCAAGGCCATCACCCGCGCGATGGACAAGGCCGGATTGAAGTCGGAGTTCCGCGGCGGCATGCGCGTGACCGACGCCGCCACCGTCAAGATCGTCGAGGAGACCCTCAACGGCGAGATCAACGCCCAGATCTGCGAATCCCTCCGCGTCCGCGGGGCCAACCCGCTCGGCATGCCGGGCAACCACGTCAACCTCTGCGAGAAGCTCTACGGCGCCGACGAGCAGGGGGCTCCCGTGGACCTCGGCTTCGTCGGCGACATCAAGTTCGTGAAGACGAAGCTGATCAAGAAGGCCCTGGCCGACGGGCACCTGCCCGTGGTCTCGCCCATCGCGCTCGACGCGGACGACCAGGCCTACAACACGAACGCCGACGTGGCCGCCGCCGCCGTGGCGCATTCCCTCCGGGCCCGCCGCCTGATCTTCATGAGCGACGTCCCGGGCCTGCTGGCCGACCCGAAGGATCCGGCCTCCCTCATCGCGACCCTCAAGGTCGGCGACGTCGACGAGCTCAAGCGCAAGGGCGTCATCGCCGGCGGGATGATCCCGAAGGTCGACAGCGCCGTGAAGGCCCTGAAGGAAGGCGTCCGCCGCGTGCACTTCATCGACGGTCGCGTCCCTCACGCGCTCCTGCTCGAGGTCTTCACCGACAAGGGCATCGGCACCGAGATCGTCCACGGTTGATGAACGGCCCGTCCCCAGATCCCGCCGCCGCGAACTACGCGGCCAACGTCGCCCACAACTACGGCGCCCCGCCCATCACGCTCGTGAAGGGGCAGGGGACGCACGTCTGGGACGCCGCCGGCAAGCGCTACCTCGACTTCGCCTCCGGCATCGCCGTCAACGCCGTCGGCCACGCCCACCCGCATTGGGTCAAGCGCGTCACCGAGCAGGCCGGCCAGCTCGTCCATGTCAGCAACCTTTACCGCAACGAACCGCAGGGCGAGCTCGCCCACGCGCTTTCGCTGCGTTGCGGTCCCGGTCGGGTCATCTTCTGCAACAGCGGCGCCGAAGCCAACGAGGGCCTGCTCAAGCTCGCCCGCCTCCACGGCCGGCGCAAGTCCGGCGCGGAAGGCGCCTGCATCGGCGTCGTCGTCGCCGAGAAGGCCTTCCATGGCCGCACCTTCGGCGGCATGTCCGCCACGCCCCAGGAGAAGATCCAGAAGGGTTTCCGCCCGCTGCTGGCCGGCTTCACCGCCGCCCCGCTCAACGACCTCGCCGCGTGGGACCAGGCCATCGACGCCAAGACCACCGCCGCCGTCCTGATCGAGTCGATCCAGGGCGAAGGCGGCGTCAATCCGGCGACGTCGGAGTTCCTCCGCGGCGTCGAGCAGCTTTGCCGCGCGCGCGACGTCCTGTTCATGATCGACGAGATCCAGTGCGGTATCGGCCGCACCGGCAGGTTCTTCGCCTATGAGCATGCCGGCGTGAAGCCGGACGCGATCGCCATGGCCAAGGGCCTCGGCGGCGGCTTCCCCATCGGCGCCATCTGGATGGCCCCGCCGCACGACGACCTTTTCCAGGCGGGTTCCCATGGCACCACCTTCGGGGGCGGGCCGCTGGCCGCGACCGCCGGTCTGGCCGTGCTCGAGATCCTCGAGGCCGAGCAGCTCGTCGCCAAGGTCGCCGAGCGTTCCGTCGCCTGGCATGCCGAGCTCCGCCAGCTCGTCGCCCTCCGGCCCGACCTCGTGAAGGAAGTCCGCGGCGCCGGTTACATGGTCGGCGTCATCCTGCACATCGACCCTATCCCGGTCGTGGCCGCCTTGCGCGAAGCCGGCCTGCTGACGGCCCCGGCCGGCGGCGTCGCCGTGCGCCTGCTCCCTCCGCTCAACGCCTCGCCGGCGGAACTGGCCGAGGCGGTGGCGATCCTGCGTCAGGTCCTGGGCGGTTGGCAGTCGGCCTGAGCGGGTTCCGGCCTTATTTTCCTCTGTCCAAACAGGGCGGGAGGGGTATGTTCCAACGCTTTCCGCGATGCGTCATTTCCTGAAGGAGACCGACCTGAGCCCGGCCGAGACGGCCCAGGTCTTCGCCGCCGCCGCGGCCCTCAAGGCCGGTCGCGGCCGCGCCGCCGGCGCCGCCCTCGCGCACCAGTCGTGGGGCCTGATGTTCTTCAAGAAGAGCACCCGTACCCGCGTCTCCTTCCAGGTCGGCGTCCACGAGCTCGGCGGCCTGCCGGTGATGCTCAACGCCGACGACCTCCAGCTCTCGCGGGGCGAGACCGTCGCGGACACCGCCCGCGTCCTTTCCCGTTACCTCCATGGCATGGTGATCCGCTGCCACGAGCACGGCCTGCTCGAGGAGTTCGCCCGCTGCGGCACGATGCCCGTCGTCAACGCGCTGTCCGACTTCCTGCATCCCTGCCAGTTCCTGACGGACATGTTCACGCTCGCCGAGCGCTTCGCGCCCGGTCGGCCGGAGCAGTACGCCGCCGCGCTGAAGGGCAAGAAGGTCGCCTTCCTGGGCGACACCGCCTGCAACATGGCCAACTCGTTCGTGCTCGGCGGCGCCGCCCTCGGCGTCGAGGTCGCGCTCGCCGGTCCGGCCGGTTATGAGCCCGGCGCCGAGATCCGCGCCCAGCTGAAGCGGGACGGCCTGGCCGGGTCCTTCACGTTCTCGACCGACCCCGCCGTCGCCGTCCAGGGCGCGGACATGGTCTACACCGACGTCTGGGTGAGCATGGGGATGGAGGCCGAGAAGGCCGAACGCCTGAAGCTCATGCAGCCCTACCAGGTCAACGCCAAGCTGATGTCCCTGGCCAAGCCCACCGCCTATTTCATGCACTGCCTCCCGGCGCACCCGGGCGAGGAAGTCTCCGCCGAAGTGCTCGAGGGCAAGCAGAGCATCATCTTCGACCAGGCCGAGAACCGCCTGCACGTGCAGAAGGCCATCCTCGCGCACCTCGCCGCGCCCCGCGGCTGATTTCCCCCTACCACACCCATGAGCAAGCAGAAGAAAATCGTCCTGGCCTACTCCGGCGGCCTCGACACCTCCGTCCTCCTTTCCTGGATCAAGGACAAGCACCACGCCGAGATGATCGCGTTCTGCGCCGACATCGGCCAGGAAGACGAGCTCAAGGGGCTGAAGCAGAAGGCGATGAAGACGGGGGCCTCCAAGCTCTACGTCGACGACCTCCAGGCCGAGTTCGCCCGCGACTTCATCTTCCCGATGATGCAGGCCGGCGCCATCTACGAGGGCCAGTATTACCTCGGCACCTCCATCGCGCGCCCGCTCATCGCCAAGCGCATGGTCGAGATCGCCCGCCAGGAAGGCGCCACCGCCATCGCCCACGGCGCCACCGGCAAGGGCAACGACCAGGTCCGCTTCGAGCTCACCTGCGCCGCCCTCGCCCCGGACCTCGAGATCATCGCCCCCTGGCGCAACGAGGCCTTCCGCAGGGACTTCCCGGGTCGCGCGGAGATGATCGCCTATTGCGCCGACAACAAGATCCCGGTCGAGGCCAGCGCCAAGAAGCCCTACTCCTCGGACCGCAACCTGCTGCACATCTCCTACGAGGCCGGCATCCTCGAGGACCCGTGGATGGACGCCTTCGCCCCGGCCAACAAGGCCATGTTCAAGCTCTCCGTCTCGCCCGAGGACGCCCCGGACAAGCCGGAATACGTCGAGCTCGAGTTCCGCCAGGGCGACTGCGTCGCCGTCAACGGCAAGAAACTCGACCCCCTCGGCGTCATGCGCACGCTCAACAAGCTCGGCGGCCGTCATGGCGTCGGCCGCGTCGACATGGTCGAGAACCGCTTCGTCGGCATGAAGAGCCGCGGCGTCTACGAGACCCCGGGTGGCACCATCCTGCATTTCGCCCACCGCCAGATCGAGTCCCTGACCATGGACCGCGAGGTCATGCACCTGCGCGACTCGCTCGTCCCACGCTACGCCACGCTCGTCTACAACGGCTTCTGGTATGCCCCGGAGCGCCTCGCGCTCCAGGCCCTCATCACCGAGTCGCAACGCAACGTCACCGGCACCGTCCGCGTGAAGCTCTACAAGGGCAATACGTACGTCGCCGGCCGCAAGAGCCCGCGTTCGCTCTACAACCCGCACATCGCCACGATGGAGGCGGACCCGACCAAGGCCTACAACCAGGACGACGCCACCGGCTTCATCCGCTTGAACGGCCTGCGCCTGCGCGTGAACTCGAAGGTCAACGGCGTCGCCAACCTCAGCAAGACCGTCCGCTAAGCCGTCGCTAGCCGGGAAAGAAGAAGGGCGTCCCCGGTCTCGGGGACGCCCTTCCTGTTTTAAACTGGAGGCGCGGGTCGGAATTGAACCGACGCATGGGGCTTTTGCAGAGCCCGGCCTTACCACTTGGCTACCGCGCCTGAAGACTGTCCAGCCCTCAAAATGCCCGCGGCCGAACGCCTTTCAAGGGTTTTATGCGCGGGCTTCCCTTTCGGGGCGGAACCCCCTAGGAATAGTCCATGTCCGCCACGCCGCCTTTCCGCATCGGTCTCGGTTATGACATCCACCCCCTGGTGGCGGGGCGCCCCTGCATCCTCGGCGGCGTGCGGATTCCTTCGGAGGTCGGGCCGGACGGGCATTCCGACGCCGATGTCCTTCTGCATGCCGCGGCCGACGCGGTGCTCGGGGCGGCAGGCTTGCGGGATATCGGCTATTACTTCCCGAATAACGACCCAGCCCTCAAGGGGATGGATTCGGCCGTGATCCTTGCCCGGGCCGTCCACGAGGCGGGTCAGGCGGGTTGGCAGGTCGGCAACCTCGACGTGGTCCTCATCGGGGAGCGCCCCAAGGTCATGGCCCACGTGGAAGCCATGCGCGCCTCGGTGGCCAAAATCGCCGGTATTTTGCCGAATCAGGTGGGTATCAAGGCCACGACCAACGAGGGGATGGATTCCATCGGGCAGGGTAGGGCGCTGGCCGTCCAGGCGGTTTGCCTCGTTTTTGCCCGCTAATAGGCCTGGTTCAGGCTTGGGCGGGGGTTTCGGGCTTGTCAAAGCCCCGTAAAAGCCCAAGAGTGTCCGACCGCCTTCTGTCTCGAAGGCACCTTATGGAAAAGACCCTCATCATCCTGAAGCCCGATTGCATGGAGCGCCGTCTCTGCGGCACCGTGCTCGCCCGTTTCGAGGCCGCTGGCTTCGAGATCCAGGCCAGCAAGATGACCCGTCTGACCTCCGTGCAGCTGCGTGAGCACTATGCCCACGTCGCCGACAAGCCTTTCTATCCCGAGATCGAGGCCTTCATGTCCTCCCGCCCCGTGATCGTGGCGGTCCTCACCGGCGAGAATGTCATCGCCAAGGTGCGCGAACTGCTCGGGCCGACCAATTCCAAAGTGGCACCCAAGGGCACCATCCGTGGCGATTTCGGCACGGAAATGATGCGCAACGTCTGCCACGCCTCGGACAGTCCCGCCGCCGCGGACGCCGAGGTCCGCCGTTTCTTCCGTCCGGACGAGGTCTTCACCCCCGAGGTGAACCGGGTCTAAGGCGCGAAGCATAGCACCAAAGCAAGTCCCGCTGTTCGCGCAGCGGGGCTTGTCCTGGCATGCCCGTTCGCCGGCGGCGCGCCGATAATTCCCCGTTGCCCTCCGGCGGGGAAGTTGGGCAATCTCGGCCCATGCTGGACCCCAAGTTCCTCCGCGAAAACATCGAGCTCGTCCGCCAAGGCGTCGCCCGGAAGAAGTTCCAGGTCGACCTCGACGCGGTGCTCGCCGCCGACGAGGCCCGCCGCCATGCGGTCGCCGAGTTCGAGGCCGCCCGCTCGGCCCAGAACGCCGCGAACAAGGAGATGGCCGCGATGCCGAAGGGCTCCCCGGAATTCCAGGCCAAGGTCGCCGAGCTGAAGGCCGCCTCCGCCCAGGTGAAGGAGCTCGAGAAAAAGGTCGCCGAGGTCGAGGAACGGCTGAAGGCGGTCGCGCTCTCCGTCCCGAACATCCCGCACCCCTCCGTGCCCGCGGGCCGGACCGAGGCGGACAACCAGGTCGTGCTGGAGTGGGGCGACCACGCCCGGCTGATCTCGCCCGCCGCCAAGCCCCACTGGGACATCGCCTGGTTCGGCAAGGCCATCGATTTCGAGCGCGGCGTCAAGGTGACCGGCGCGGGCTTCCCGTTCTACGTCGGCGACATGGCCCGCCTGGTCCGCGCCCTCATCCAGTACTTCCTCGAGGAAGCCGGCGCGAGCGGCTACACCGAGGTCCACGCGCCCCTGCTCGTCAACGCGGCCTCCGCCACCGCCACCGGCCAGCTGCCCGACAAGGAAGGCCAGATGTATCACGCGCAGACGGACGACTTCTACCTGATCCCGACGGCCGAGGTCCCGGTCACGAACTTCTTCCGCGACGAGATCCTCGACGAGGCCGCGCTGCCCGTGAAGCGCTGCGGCTACACGCCGTGCTTCCGCCGCGAGGCGGGCAGCTGGGGCGCGCACGTGCGCGGACTCAACCGCCTCCACCAGTTCGACAAGGTCGAGCTCGTGAAGTGGGTGCACCCGGACAAGTCCTTCGACGAGCTGGAGCTGTTGCGCGGCGACGCCGAGCGCCTCCTGCAGAAGCTCGAGCTGCCCTACCGCGTGCTCCTGATCTGCGCCGGCGACATCGGTTTCGCGCACAGCAAGCAGTATGACCTCGAGGTCTGGGCCGGCGGCCAGAAGCGCTGGCTCGAGGTCTCGAGCTGCTCGAACTTCACCGATTTCCAGGCCCGGCGCGCCGGCATCCGCTTCCGCCCGAAGGACGGCAAGCCCGAGTTCGTCCATACGCTCAACGGGTCCGGTCTCGGCCTGCCGCGCGTGCTGGCGGCGATCCTGGAGAACAACCTGCAGCCCGACGGCACGGTCCGCGTACCCGCGGCCCTGCGTCGCTGGTACGGCAAGGAGACCTTGTCGTTCTGACCACGGCTTTGGATTGGCAGCGTCGGCCCGCGGCCTAGGCTGGCCGCGTGCCCGCCCGCCTGCCCAGCCCCGCCGACCTGCGCGCCGCCGCCGCGCGGATGCCGCGGTTGCCGGCCCCGCCCGCCGACCTCGCCGGGCCGATCGCGGTAGGCCTCTCGGGCGGCGCCGATTCGGTCGCCGTCCTTGGCGCGCTCTGGGCGGATGAGGCGGTGCGGCCGCGCCTCCGGGCCTGGCACTTCGACCACCGGGTGCGTGGCGCCGCCTCGGCCGAGGATGCCGCGTTCTGCGCCGGGCTGTGCGCCGGACTCGGCATCCCTTTCACCGCAGGGGCCCGCGCCGCGGACGGCCCGGCCTCCGAGGCGGCGTTGCGCGCGGAGCGCGACGCCTTCTTCCGCGAAGCGCGCGTGACGCAGGCCGTCCGGATCCTGGTGACGGCCCATCACGTCGACGACCAGGTGGAGACGATGCTGATGCGCCTAGCCCAAGGCGCGGGCCCCCTCGGCCTCGCCGCGCCCCGCGTCCGCCAGGCGTTCCGCGACGGCCATGTGCGCTGGCGACCCTTGCTGGCGGCGGGTTGGGGCAAGGCCGACGTCCTGGCGGCGGTGCGCGCGGCGGGCTTGCCCTGGCGCGAGGATGCCACCAACGCCGAAGGCATCGCGCGTCGCAACCGGGTCCGGGCCTGGTTGGCGGCCGGGGCCGCGCCGGCGTTGGGCGACGGTTATGCCCAAGGTTTCGCGCGCGCCGCCCGCATCCAAGGGGAGCTGGCCGAGGCCTTGCTGGCCTGGGGCGCGCAGCTCGGGGCGCAGGTCGACGCCGAGGGGCGCCTGCCGGTCGCCGGCCTGCGCGGCGCGCCCGCGGCCCTGCTGCGACTGGTCGTGGACGACTTCCTGCGCGGACAGGGCGTCGGCGAGGCCTCCGCCGATTCCCTGGCGCCCTTGCTCGCAGCCATCGCGGCGGGCGGCGACGCGCGCGCGAGCGTCGCCGGGGAAATCCTGCGGGTGCGCGATGGCTGGCTCCTGGTCGAAGCCGCCGCGGACGCGTTGGGCGCGGAACTCCGGGCGTTGCGACCGGGCGCCGCCGCCGGCGGCCTCGCCGTCGAACCCGTGGCCGTCGACGAAACGCTCTGGGCGCGGTTGGTGCGCGGCGAGGTTTCCCCGGCGCAGGAAGCCTACCTTCGCCCGCCTTCCGCCGAGCTCCGTTGGCGTGGCCGCGTGGCCGGGGATCGTTACCGGCCGCTGGGCGCGCCCGGGGTCGCCAAGGTGTCGGACCTGCTCATCAACCGCAAAGTCCCTGCGGGTCTGAGGGATGCGTTGCCGGTCGTCCTGGCCGGCGAGGAGATCCTCTGGGTGCCCGGCCTTCCGCCGGCCGATTCGCATCGCTTGACGGGGCCGGGGAAGGGGGCTCTCCGGTTGACTTGGCGGCCCCCCCGGGTAGGTTCAACGCTCCCCTCATGAGTCAAAACGACAACGATGACGACCGCGGTGGCAAGCGCATGAATTCCAAGCCCGTGATCGTCTGGCTGCTCCTGATGCTGGCGATCTTCCTGCTCGTCAACTACTCGGCCGGCCCGGCCAAGGCCCCCGATGTCCTGACCGTCCCCAGGATCCTGGCGATGGCCCAGGAGAAGAAGGTCAAGTCGGTCACGGTCAAGGCCGACCCGACCGGCGGTTCCGATAGCTGGTATCAGCTCAGCGGCGAATTCGTGGTCCAGGGCGGCGACGCCCAGCAGAAGGACCGCTTCGTCGCCACGGGCAAGCTCACGGACAAGGACTACGAGGCGCTCCGCGCCAACGTCGGCAAGTTCGAGGAGGCGCCCGCCCAGACGGGCCTGACCATGTTCCTGTACAACGTGCTGCCCACGCTGCTCATCTCGGGCCTGCTGCTGTACATGATGTATCGCTTCCTCAAGAACGCGAACAAGGGCGCGATGCAGTTCGCCAAGAGCCGCGCCCGCCTCAATTCGACCGACAAGGAGAGCACGACCTTCAAGGACGTCGCGGGTTGCGACGAGGCGAAGGAGGAGGTCAAGGAGATCGTCGACTTCCTCAAGGAGCCGAAGCGGTTCACGAAGATCGGCGCCTCGATCCCGAAGGGCGTGCTCATGGTCGGTCCGCCCGGCACCGGCAAGACCCTGCTGGCCCGCGCCGTCGCGGGCGAGGCCGGCGTGCCGTTCCTCAGCATCAGCGGCTCGGACTTCGTCGAGATGTTCGTCGGCGTGGGCGCCGCCCGCGTGCGCGACACCTTCGAGCAGGCCCGCAAGCTCGCGCCCTGCATCATCTTCATCGACGAGATCGACGCGGTCGGCCGCCAGCGCGGCGCCGGCCTCGGCGGCGGCAACGACGAGCGCGAACAGACGCTCAACTCCCTGCTTGTCGAGATGGACGGTTTCGACGGCCAGTCCGGCGTGATCGTGATCGCCGCGACCAACCGCGCCGACGTGCTCGACGCGGCCTTGCTGCGTCCGGGGCGCTTCGACCGCCAGGTCTTCGTCGACCTGCCCGACCTGCGCGGCCGCGAGGCCGTGCTGGCCGTGCACGCCAAGCGCTTCCAGCTGGCGCCTTCCGTCGACCTCGCCCGCATCGCCCGCATGACCACCGGCATGTCCGGCGCCGACCTCGCCAACCTGCTCAACGAGGCCGCGCTCCACGCCGGCCGCCGCCAGCGCGACAAGGTCGAGATGGTCGACGTCGAGGAGGCCCGCGACAAGATCGCCTATGGCCGCGAGCGCAAGAAGGGCATGGACGAGGAGGATCGCCGCAGCACCGCCTACCATGAGGCCGGCCACGCCGTCGTCCAGGCCCTCATCGACGACGGCGCGCTGCCGTTGCACAAGGTCACCATCATCCCGCGCGGCCGCGCCCTCGGCATGGCGATGCTCATGCCGACCAAGGACCTGCTGGGCTACTCCAAGCAGCGCCTGCTGAACTACATCTGCATGGCGATGGCCGGCCGCATCGGCGAACGCGTCACCACCGGCGACGTCTCCAACGGCGCCTCCTCCGACATCAAGCAGGCCACCCGCATGGCCCGCCAGATGGTCTGCGACTGGGGCATGAGCGACCTCGGTCCGATCGCCTTCGGCGAGAACTCCGACACGGTCTTCCTCGGACGCGAGATCTCCCGGACCCAGTCCCACGGCGACGAGACCGCCCGCCGCATCGACGAGGCCGTCGCCCGCATCGTCCACGAGCAGTTCGCCCGCGCCGAGAAGCTCATCGCCGAGCACGCCGAGGCCCATCGCAAGATCGCCGAGGCGTTGCTCGAGCACGAGACCTTGGACGGCGTGCACGTCATGGAGATCCTGAAGACCGGCGCGCTCCAGACCCCGATCGTCGGTCAGCCGGTCGTCGCGCCCGTGCGCGAGGCCGCGCCGCCCCTGCCGACCCCCGAGGCCGGCACGCAGTCGGCCCCGAGCCCCGCTTGAGGTTTGCCCCCGGTCCCTTCGGGGGGTATTTTCCGGCCATGGTCATCGGACTCACCGGCGGGATCGGTTGCGGCAAGAGCGCCGCGTCCGCCTGCTTTGCCCGGCGAGGATTCCTGGTGGTCGATGCCGACGCCTTGGCCCGGGAGGTCCTGGGTTCGCCGGCTTGCGTCGACCAGATGGTCGGGCGCTGGGGGCGTGCCTGCCTGGACAGGGAGGGGGCCCCGGATCGCTCGTGGATCGCGGCCAAGGTCTTCGCCGACCCGACGGAACGGGCTTTCCTCGAGGGTCTGACGCACCCGGAGGTGGCGCGCCGACGCGCCCTGGCGGTCGCCGATCGCTCGCGCTCCCACGTCGTCGAGATACCGCTGCTTTTCGAGAAGAACCTCGCGGGCGAGTTCGACGTGGTCGTGTGCGTGAGCAGTTCGGAGCCGGTGCGTTTGCGGCGTTTGGAGCAGCGCGGGCTGAGTCCGGCCGCGGCAAAGGCGCGAATGAATTCGCAAGCACCTCTGGATGAGAAGGTTAGGAAGTCTGACCATGTGCTTTATAACGATGGCGACCTGGATTTCCTGGATGCACAGGTCGGGGCCTTGGTCGCCCGGCTGCAAGCCGCGTCTTAGGCCCTCTTCGGGCCGACTTTGCGGTTGCGGGAAAGGTGGTCGGATTTAGGTTTTCGTTTCCCGTCATTCCGCGCCCTCGGCTTGACCTTCTCCACCCCATCTTCCGACCGGATTTCCCCACTGTGACGACCGCCGACGATTTCGTCATCCAATTCATCCAGGACAAAGGTCTCGTGACCCCGGCCAGCGTGGCCGAGGCGCGGGCCGAGCTGGGGCAGCTCCCCGAGGGGCAGCATCCCGACACCGCCGCCCTGGCCAAGCTGGTGGAAGGCGGCAAGGTCACCTGGGCCGCGATCACCCAGGCGCTGGGCCAGGAATTCGACATGGAGGTCGTCGACGTCGCCCAGGTCGCGCCGGCGGAGGAATTGCTCAAGCTCGTGAGCCGCGAGCAGGCCGAGCGCCAGAACATCCTCCCGCTCCAGATGGACGGCGTCGAGCTGCTGGTCGCGATCGCCGACCCGCTCGACACCGAGACCCTGGATTCCCTCTCCCGCGTCCTCAAGCTGCCGATCAACCCGAAGCTCGCGACGCCCGACGCCCTGAAGGCCGCCATCGCCCGCTGCTACGGCGGCGGCCAGATGAACGTCTCCTATTCCGACGTCTTCGGCAAGCCCGAGGGCGACGGCCTTTCCGTCGAGTTGCCGCAGGGCGGCGAGGTCAAGGAGGACGACGCGCCGATCATCCGCTACGTCAACTCGCTGATCGTCGACGCCATCCGCCGCAAGGCCTCCGACATCCACCTCGAGCCGCTCGAGAAGCGCTTCCGCGTGCGCTTCCGCATCGACGGCGTGCTCCAGGAGATGAAGGGCCCGCCCAAGCGCCTGCAGGCCTCGATCATCTCCCGCCTCAAGCTCATGGCCGAGGTCTCCCTCGCGGAGAAGCGCATCCCGCAGGACGGCCGCATCCAGGCCCGCACCGGCGGCCGCGACATCGACCTGCGCGTCTCGGTCCTCCCGACCGTCTACGGCGAGTCGATCGTCATGCGCATCCTGGACAAGGAAGGCCTGAAGCTCGGCCTGCCCGAGCTCGGCTTCTTCGCGGACGACCAGGCCAAGTTCCAGGGCCTCATCTCCGGTTCCGACGGCGTGTTCCTCGTCACGGGCCCGACCGGTTCCGGCAAGTCCACCACGCTCTACTCGGCGCTGAACTACATCAACAAGCCCGACCGCAAGATCATCACCGTCGAGGATCCGGTCGAGTACCAGATGGCCGGCATCAACCAGGTGCAGGTGAAGCGCGACGTCGGCATGACCTTCGCCGCCGCGCTCCGCGCCATGCTCCGCCAGGCGCCGAACATCGTGATGATCGGGGAAATCCGCGACCTCGAGACCGCGGAGATCGCGATCAACGCGGCCCTCACCGGCCACATGGTGTTCTCCACGCTCCACACCAACGACTCCGTCAGCGCGGTGACCCGCCTCGTCGACATCGGCGTGAAGCCCTTCCTCGTCTCCGCCGCCTTGCGCGGGGCCCTCGCCCAGCGCCTCGTGCGCCGCGTCTGCCAGTCCTGCGCCAAGCCCTACAAGCCGACCGCGAAGGAGCTCTACTCCATCGGGATGACCGAGCAGGACATCGCCGGCGCGACCCCGATGAAGGGCGCCGGCTGCCCGAAGTGCGGCGAGCGCGGCTACAAGGGCCGGCGCGGCGTCTTCGAGCTCTTCGTCATCACCGAGGAGATCCAGGAGATGATCTATTCCGGCGCCACCCTCGTCGACCTCCGCCGCAAGGCCCGCGAGGCCGGCATGCGCACGATGCGCGAGGACGGCCAGCGCAAGGTCGCCTCCGGCATGACCACCATCGAGGAGGTCATGGGCGCCACCGTCGCCGACGACGTGCTCTGACATGGCCTACGACATCCACCAGCTGCTCGAGGCGATGATCGAGAACGGCGCCTCCGACCTCCACCTGCACGTCGGCCGCGCCCCGAGCCTCCGCGTGTCGGGCAGCGTCATCTCGATCGAGGGCGCCGCCCTCACCCCCGAGGATACCGAGGGACTCGTCCAGTCCATCACGCCGCCCGAGCAGCTCGAGCGCCTGAAGCGCGACGGCGGGTGCGACTACGGTTTCTCCTTCCACAAGAAGGCCCGCTTCCGCGTGAACGTCTACCGCGGCAAGGGCGTGCTCGGCATGGTCCTCCGCCTGATCCCGGCCAAGATGTACACCTTGGAGCAGCTACGGCTCCCGCCGATGATCAAGGACCTGCTCCGCCGGCCGCGGGGCCTCATCCTCGTCACGGGCCCGACCGGCTCCGGCAAGTCGACCACGCTCGCCTCGATGATCGACTGGATCAACCAGAACGAGGACGGCCACATCGTCACGATCGAGGACCCGATCGAGTACTACCACGCGCACAAGAACTGCGTGGTCACCCAGCGCGAGGTGCACAACGACGTGCCCAGCTTCGCCGACGGCATCCGCTCCGCCCTGCGGCAGGACCCCGACGTCATCCTGATCGGCGAGATGCGCGACCTCGAGACCATCGAGGCGGCCGTCTCCGCCGCCGAGACCGGCCACCTCGTCTTCGGCACGTTGCACACCACCGGCGCCGCCCGCACCGTGGACCGCATCCTCGACGCGTTCCCCGCCGGCGCCCGCGACCAGATCCGCGTCCAGCTGGCCTCCTCCGTCGTCGCCGTCATCTCCCAGTGCCTGCTGCGCACCACGGACGACAAGCGCGTCGCCGCCTACGAGATCATGATCCGGACCGACGGCATCGCCGCGAAGATCCGCGAGAACAAGACCTTCCAGATCACCTCCGACATCGAGACGGGCGCCGCCCGCGGGATGCGCACCCTCGACGCCGACCTGCTGGCCCTCTTCAACCAAGGGCTCATCGCCGAGGAGGAGGTCTTCAACTACGCCCAGGACGCCGAGATGATGCGCCAGCGCATCAAGGGCGGCGCCCGCTGAACCCGACTTTCCCATGTTTGACGACCATAGCGACCTCATCCGCGAAATCGCCCTCGAAGCGGGCCTCGTGGACCAGACCCAGGCCGAGGAGATCTGGGAATCCCACGCGACGACCGGGAAATCCTTCGCGGATAGCCTGATCGACGCCGGCCTCGCCGACCGGCCCGGCCTCCTCCAGGCCGTCGCGGACCACCTCCACGTGCAGTTCTACTCGGTCGTGCCCGCCGAACCGGGCGCCGAGGTGATCCGCCTCCTCAAGCCCGCCCAGGCCCACAAGTACATGGTGGTGCCGGTGGCCGACGAGGCCGGCAAGCTGACCTTGCTCGCCAAGGACCCCTTCAACTACGCCGCGGTCAACGAGCTGACCTTCATCCTCAAGCGCGACATCGAGCTGGCCGTCGCCGACCCGGAGCAGGTCGAGGCCGGCGTGATCCGCAGCTACGGCGAGGCGGCCGCGACGTCGATGGACGACCTCCTCGGCGAGTTCGACCAGGTCGAGGGCGGCGCCGCGACCGACGAGGACGTCGCCAACCAGGCCAGCCAGGCCCCGATCATCCGCTTCGTCGACCTGGTGCTCCAGGAGGCGGTCAAGGCCAAGGCGTCCGACATCCACTTCGAGCCGTTCGAGGACCAGTTCCGGATCCGTTACCGCATCGACGGCTCGCTTTACGAGATGGCCCCGCCGCCCAAGAACCTGGCGTCCGCGGTCATCGCCCGCGTCAAGGTCCTCTCCGCGCTCAACATCGCCGAGCGCCGCGTCCCCCAGGACGGCCGCATCAAGACCACCATCGGCGGCCGCGCGATCGACCTCCGCGTCTCGACGCTCCCGACGCAGTTCGGCGAGTCCGTGGTGCTCCGCATCCTGGACAAGACCGTCGTCAACCTGAGCCTCGACGCCCTGTCGATGCAGGACGACATCAAGGAAGGCATCCGCGCGATGGTCGGCCGGCCGAACGGCATCTTCATCGTCACGGGTCCGACGGGTTCCGGCAAGACGACGACCCTCTACTCCGCGTTGCGGGAGGTGAACACCGAGGACGTCAAGATCCTCACCGCCGAGGACCCCGTCGAATACGAGGTCGAGGGCATCATGCAGGTGCCGATCAACCACCAGGTCGGCCTGACGTTCGCCGCGGCGCTGCGTTCCTTCCTCCGCCAGGACCCCGACACGATCATGGTCGGCGAGATCCGCGACCTCGAGACCGCCCAGATCGCCGTGCAGGCCTCCCTGACCGGTCACGTCGTCCTCTCCACCCTCCACACCAACGACGCCCCGGGCGCCGTGACCCGCCTCATCGACATGGGGCTGGAGCCGTTCCTCATCTCCGCCTCCCTCGAGGGGGTGCTCGCCCAGCGCCTGCTGCGCCGCATCTGCAAGGGTTGCCGCACGGCCTACGAGCCCGACAAGGAGGTCATCGGCATGCTCGACGTCGACCCGCTCGAGATCGCCAACCGCAAGTTCTACTTCGGCAAGGGCTGCCCCGAGTGCAACCGCTCGGGCTACCGCGGCCGCCAAGGCCTCTTCGAGCTGATGACCATCAGCGACCCGATCCGCACGCTCATCACCCAGAAGGCCCCGACCCTCGTCCTCAAGCAGAAGGCGATCGAGGTCGGCATGCGCCCGCTCCGCGAGGACGGCCTGCGCTGCATCTTCGACGGCCACACGACGATCGAGGAAGTCCTCAAGTACACCTGAACCTCTTACCCATCCCCCATCCCATGCCCGACTACAAGTACAACGCGATCGACCGCAACGGCGCCCAGACCTCCGGCAAGATCGACGCGGCCAGCGAGGAGCAGGCCCGCCAGAAGCTCATGGCCCGCGGCCTCATGGTCACCACGCTGGCCGGGGACGGCGGCGCGGCCAAGCCCCTGGTCGGCGGCGCGCCCGCCAAGAAGCCCGCCTTCAGCTTCGGCGCCAAGGTGACCCAGGACGACGTGACCATCATGACCCGCCAGCTGGCCACGCTCATCGTGGCCGGCCTGCCGCTGCTCCGCGCCCTCGAGCTGATCCACAGGCAGGAGCGCAACCCCGTCTTCAAGGGCATCCTCGCGAACATCGCCGAGAGCGTCTCGCAGGGCAACAACCTCTCCGAGGCCCTGCAGGCCCACCCCAAGGTCTTCGACCGCCTGTTCGTCAACATGATCCGCGCGGGCGAGGCCGGCGGCGTGCTCGACAAGGTCCTCGACCGCCTCGCCAAGTTCCGCGAGAAGGCCTCCCGCATCCAGAAGAAGGTCAAGGCCGCGATGGTCTACCCGGCCGTCGTCGTGACCGTGGCCGTGGTCATCGTGTTCATCCTGATGGTGAAGGTCGTGCCTTCCTTCCAGAACCTCCTCAGCGGCCAGAAGACGCAGATGCCGGCGCTCACCGCGTTCGTCGTCGGCATCTCCAACGCGCTGGTCACCTACTGGTACGTCACCCCGCTCGCGATCGTCGGCCTGGTCGTCGGCTTCAAGGCCTGGCTCGCCTCGGCCAAGGGCAAGGAGCTGTTCGACCGGATCATCTTCAAGCTCCCGAAGGTCGGCGGCTTCGTCCAGATCGTCTCGGTCTCGCGCTTCGCCCGCACCTTCGGCACCCTGATGGCCTCCGGCGTGCCGATCCTGCAGGCGATCAACATCACCCGCGACACCCTGGACAACGTCGTCATCGCCAACTCCCTCGAGCGCGTGCACGACCGGGTGCGCGACGGCGAGCCGCTCTCCGTGCCGCTCGAGCAGACGGGCGTCTTCCCGCAGATGGTCACCTCGATGATCCAGGTCGGCGAGGAGACGGGCCAGCTGCCCGAGATGCTCAACCGCGTCGCCGACATCTACGACGAGGAGGTCGACAACGCGGTCGGCGCGCTCACTTCCATCATCGAGCCCGTGCTCATCGTGGGCTTGGCGGTGGTCGTCGGCACGATCGTGCTCGCGATGTTCCTGCCGCTCATCGCGCTCATCACCAAGATGTCCGGCGGCTGAGCCCGTCCCCGGCCACGACGAAGCCCGGACCGCGAGGTACCGGGCTTTTTTTGGGGGCGGGGAGGGGGAGCGACCCCCGAAAAAGGAGGCGGCTTGCATACCCCTATGCAAGCCGCCTGTTTTTTACTGCTTTATCTTACTTACCCCATTGTCCCGTAGGACAAAGTTAACACGGGATATCGTTCAAATATGGACCAGGCTGACAAGGTCAAAATGCTGGGTATTTTCACCCACGCATAAGATCCTGAATAAGAACGATTTGAAAATTGGGTGCAGGGGTAGGATTTGAACCTACGACCTTCAGGTTATGAGCCTGACGAGCTAACCGGGCTGCTCCACCCTGCAATCAGTGGAAGGTGGAATAGAGGACGGTCGGGCCAGCGGTGCAAGCCCATTTTTGGGGATCCCGCCCGCCTGGCGGGGGAGTCCGGAGAAAGGGGTTGAAGCGGAAAGAACGCGCTTAACAATCGGTCCACCCCCCCGTCGTCCGATGAGCGAAGAAACACCCCCTCCTCCCCCCGCGGACGACCTCGGCGCGCCGGAGCCCGCGGCCGCCCCCACCGAGGGTCTGCCGGAGCCGGAGCTCAAGACCGCGCGGGGTCGACGCACGTTCTGGCAGAAGCTGGGCGGCGAAGGCCTCACCATCTCGCTGTTCATCCACGGCATCCTCATCCTCATCGCCGCGATCTGGGTGATCTCGACCGTCACGGATTCCGTCAAGAAGGACCCCGATAGCTTCGCCACCGGCGCCGGCGGCGGCAATTCGGGCGACCGCGCCAAGGTCCAGCCGCACAAGATCCAGCCGAAGAACGCGAAGACTCTCGCGAAGAACTCCGCCCGCATCACCTCCAAGAGCACGACGGCGACGATCTCGCTGCCCGACCTTCCGGTCTCCTCCAGCGCCTCGATGATCTCGGGCATGACCGCCGGCGGCGGCTCCAAGGGCTTCGGCGGCGGCTCCGGCGGCGGCATCGGCTCCGGCATGGGCGTCGGCGTCGGCAACGGCCGCAACTTCGTCGGCAAGTCCGTCATGGGCGCCAAGATCTTCGCCGCCAAGATCGCCGTCTTCATGGACGCCTCCGGCTCGATGTCGGGCTACCTCGACCGCGTCGAGGCGGAGATCCGCAAGCAGTTCCCGGACGCCGACGTCTTCTGCTACAACGGCCTCTTCATCACGGTGCAGGACGGGATGGTCATCGGCGGCGAGCATTTCCGCGGCCAGCCGGTGCGTTCCTCGGGCCTCGGGGTCCGCGAGACCGACCCGAAGAAGCTCACGGGTACGGGCAAGAACCTCCATAAGAAGTTCGACGACAACTTCCGGATGGGCTCGGCCGGCGCCTGGCTCGACATCATGCGCCAGCAGCGTTCCTACGACGCGCTGGTGCTCTTCTCCGACTTCCAGGACGGCGTGACGCAGTTCCGCATCAAGGGCGAGAAGGCCGACAACAACGTCCAGGGCGGCGGTTATCCCATCGTCTACTACGATGGCATCCGCGCCGACGTCGCCCGCGGCAACGACGCCCGCAAGCCCGCCGAGAAGCGCTGGGAGGAGGAGTGGCTCAAGTCCTTCAGCGACGCCAAGGACGGCAAGGGCCCGCGCCTCTACTGTTTCTCGACGCAGGTTGAGCCGCAGCAGCTCCTCTCCAAGTGCGTCGTCGCCTCGGGCGGCCAGATCAAGATGGTCGAGTGGCTCCGGACCGGACAGCCGCCGCCCCCGGAGCCGGCGGCGCCCGCCGCCGGAGGCGATCCCGCCGCGGCCGCCGCGGCGCCGCCCGCCGCCGGCGTGCCGCTGCCCGCCGCCAAGGGTTACAAGCCCCCGCGCTGAGGTCGTCCTCCCAGGGGATGGACTCCACGGCCCGACGCTTGTCGGGCCTTTTGTTTGGCTAACCTGTCGGCATGCCTTCCGCTGTCCCGTTGGTCGCCGTCCGCCGAGCCCCGCGCTCCCTTCGCGGCCTGCTCGCCTCCTTGCTCGTGCACCTCGGTCTGGTCGCCCTCGCCGCCTGGTATGTCGTCTCGAGGGTGCGGCCGTCCACGCCTCGACCCGACCCGACCATCCCCGCCGTCGCCGGTGGCGGCGGCGCGGGGCGCGCCGAACAGGTCCGGCTTGCGCGCCCGCCGGCCCGGCCGACGTCGCCCTTGCGGCGCATCACCGTGACGGGACCAAGCGAGGTCAGCCTGCCCGACCTGCCGATGGCCCGTTCCATGGGTAGCCTGGGCGGCTCCGCCGCCAGCCCGGGCATGCCAGGGTTGGGTGGCGGCCGGGGCTTTGGCGGCGGCTCCGGTCACGGTCTCGGCCTCGGCCTAGGCGTCACCGACGGCTTCGTCGGTAAGCCCGTGCTCGGCGCGACCATCCTCGCGCAGAAGGTCGCGGTCTACCTCGATTGTTCCGGCTCGATGAAGCCGTACCTCGAGCGCGTGGACGCCGAGATCCGGCGGCAGTTCCCCGACGCCGACGTCTTCCGGTTCGACGGGGCCCGCGTCGTCGCGCTGGGCGACGACATCGTCCATGGGCGCCGTTTCCGCGGCGAGGCCCCGCGGTTGCGCGAAGGGCCCACCGAGACCGTGGTGGCTTCCTTGACCGACTCCGGTCAGCGGCTGCAGGGCAAGATCCGGGACGCCTGCGAAAAGGGTTCCCTGGGCGCTTGGCTGGACCGGCTCCTGGTGGAGCCGTATGACGCCTTGGTGGTCTTCTCGGATTTCCAGGACGGGGTCCGGATCTACGAGGAGGGGCCGAAGGGCGTGCCGCACCTCATCTACTCCGACAGCGCGTATCATCGGGTCGATGAACGCAAGGCGGCGAGCTACCGCTGGGAGCAGGCCTGGCTGGAGGCCTTCGCCCGCGCCCCGCGCCGGCAGGGCCCCCGCCTCTACCTCTTCAGCATCCAGACGCCGCCGCAGGCCTTCCTGCTGCGATGCGTCCAAGCCTCGGGCGGGGCTTCGGTCGATGTCGGTTGGCTGCGGTCGGGTCGGCGGGGGCGTTGACGCCTTGGCGGTTGCACCGGACGGCCGGTCGGCTTGGATGGAGCCATGGCCCCCTTCACCGTCGAGCACCGCGCCCAATTCGCCGACACGGACGCCGCGGGGATCGTGCATTTCACGACGATCCTCTTCTGGGTGGAGGCGACGGAGGAGGCGCTCTTCCGGGAGCTCGGCCTGCCTTTCCTCAAGGCCGAGGGCGCCAAACTCAGCGGCTTCCCGCGCGTGCGGGTGGAGTGCGATTACCTGTCGCCGATCCACCGCGGCGAGGTCGTGGCGTTGACGCTGACGCCGGCTGAGATCGGCGACAAGAAGCTGGTCTGGACCTTCGCCGCGCAGGTCGGCGACCGCCCGGTGGCGAAGGGCGCCCTGACCACGGTCTACGCCTGGCGGGAAGGGCAGGGCCCCCTGTCGGCCGCGCTCGTGCCGCTCGACGTCAAGACGGCGCTGCAGAAGCGCTTCGGCGCCTGATGACCGAGGCTACCGGCCAGTCGGGTGAGGTCTCGCGGCTCGGCCTGTTCATCGTGATCGCCTGCGCCTTCGTCTGGTCGACCATCAGCCTGCCGTTGGGTCCCTTGCATGCGGACGAGGCCGTGCAGTGGTCCTTGGCCAAGGAGCTTGCGGAGGGGACGCCCTATAGCACGCATCAGGATAAGTTCCATGGGCCGACGCTGGCCACGGCGCTGCTCCTCGCGGCCAAGGCGACCGGGACCGCGCCGACGGACCTGAGCGAGCATTTCCTGCGCAGCGTCGTCGCGATCTTCCTCGGGCTCATGGCGGCGGCGGCCTTGATCCTCCCCGGGGTGGGCAAGGGCGCACGCTATGCGACGGCGGCCTTCATCGTGTTGACCGGGGGGTGCACGCCGTTCGGCTATTACTACATCCAGGAGATGCTCCTGGTGGCGGGGTTCATCTGGGGCGTCGCCTTGTGGCTTCGCGCGGAAGGGGCGCCGGCATCCTCCCGCTGGTGGTTCCTCTCCGGCGCGGCGTTCGGCTTCGCCCTCGCCTGCAAGGTTACCGCGGCCGCTTACCTGTTGCTGTTCCTCGTGGCATTGCGGTTGCTCGGTCGCTTCGTCGCCGACCGCCGCTGGCTGCGTTTTGGCTTCGGCCTGATCGCCTCCTGGGCGTGTTTCCAATCCGTCGGCTTCACGGATCTCCCCGGCCTGAAGACCTGGTGGCTGCAGTTGGCGCGTTCCCTCGGCGTGGCGAGCGGCCAATCCGCAGACACCCTGCTCGCCGTCAGCCTGACCCCGTGGCTCTGGGGTGCGCTCTGGCTCGTCGTCTTCGCGCTGGCCCGCCCGGGGTTATCCCGCGACGCCTGGCGGAGTCGGCACGCCGCCGACCTCCCCTGTCTGGTCGCCGCGCTGGTCTACTTGTTCCACCTCGCCTTGCCCTACAAGACGCCCTGGCTCCTCCTCCTGGTCTTCGCGCTCCCCCTGACGCTGGCGTTGCCCTACCTGCTCGCCGGCCGGACCGTGCGGCCTGCCGTCCTCGCTTCCGCCCTGATGACGCTCGCCTGGCTGGCCCGGCCGTCGTTGTCCGCGCATACGCCGACGTTGCCCGGTATCCGCACCTTCGAGCGCCAAGTCGCCGACCTGGCGAAGGCTTGCGGCGACAAGTTCTACATCGCCGTGGAAGGCGGGCATTATTGGCCGCTCCCGTATTATCTCCGGAAATATCCGGTCGGCTACGGGGACTTCCCGGAGGCCGCCCGGGCGCCCCTTCGCCTGATCCCGGCGACCGACTTCAGCGAGCCTCGCGTGCCTGGTTATGCGGTCGACAGCCTGACGCTGCGCGCGGGCGGCGACCGCTACTGGGTGCTGGTTGCCAAACCCCATGAAAGCGTTTTCATCGGGAAGTAAGCCATGAGCAGTCAGCCGACCATCCACAATTTCTCGCACGACGCGATGCGCACCCGCTTCTGGCTGCGCATCGCCGACGAGGACGCGGGCTACGCCAAGAGCGCGTCCGAGGGGCTCTTCCACTTCCTCGACGACCTGGATTTCCAGATCGAGGCCGGCCACGACAGCGGCCCGATCACCTCGATCAACGGCATGCCCGAGGGCGCGCTCGTCACCGCTTCCGACCATGTCCGCGCGCTCTGGGATTTCGCCCAGAACCTGCGCGAGGAGACGGGCAAGGCCTTCGACGTCTCCGGCGGCAAGCTCTTCAAGTATTGGGAGGCCCGCGGCGACGCCGTGCCCAATCCCGACGACGCCGAGTGGACCCGCCTCTGGGCGGACTACCAGGCCGGCTCCTTCGTGCTCGATGGCGCCCAGTTCACCTGCGTGAAGTCCGGCGCCGAGATCGACTTCGGCGCGATCACCCGTGGCTACGCGCTCGACCGCATGGCCGAACTGCTCGAGAACAACTGGGGCATCCACCGCGCCCTGCTGATGGCGGGCGGCAGCGCCGTGCTCGCCCTCGATCCGCCCGGCGACGCCAATGGCTGGCGCGTGGGCGTCGGCGACCGCTCCGAGATCAAGCTCTGCCGGTTCGCCTTGGCCAGCAAGTCCAACGCCAAGCGCCCGGCGCACCTGCTCGACCTGCGCCAAGGCACGCCCGTGACCTTGCCGGCGCCGGTGCGTTCGATCTGCACCAGCGCGATGGAGGCCGAGGGCGTGGCCATGGCGGCCGCCGTGCTCTCCCCGGCGGAGGTCGCCGAGCTCGTCAACCGCGGCTGCAGCCGCGGCGCCTGGCTGCCGGACGGTTCCCGCCACGGGTCGGTGGCCTATTTCGAGGTGACCGAACGTCCGGACCCCGCGGCGGCTACCTGAGCAGCCGCTCGATATCCCCCAGCAGGCGGTCGCGGTCGCCCGAGAACAGGAACGTGTCCGAACCGAGCCGCCGCAAGGCCAGCTCGAGCAGGTCCTTCGGCGGGCGGCGCGTGGCCATCAGCCGGCGCAGGTAGACCTCCAGGTCGCCGGAGATCCGCTCGTGCTCGAGCTTCAGCCGGACGATCTGCATCAGGATCGCCTGGTTCTGCTCGTTCTGGATATGCGTCTGGATGAGCATCGTGTCCGCTTCCTCGTAGCGTTGCGCCACGATCAGCTTGCGGGCCGCGTTGAGCATGAGCTGGGGCGGGACGTTGCGGTTCTGCATCAGCCGGCGCAGGTTGATCGACCCGATGTCGGCCTGCCCATCGGCGAAGTAGGCCAGCATCCGGAGCGCCTCGAAGGCGAGGGTCGTCTCCGCCGTCCAGTGGATGCGGCCCGGCTGCCGGTAGAGCTCATCCACCACGGTGATGGCCTCCTTCGGCCGTTCCGCCGCGACCAGGGACTCGACGTAGGCGAGGGTGAAGTTGAGCTGGCTGGGGAATCGCTTCTCCTCGGCGAGGCGCCGCAGGCGCTCGGCGAGGGGGACGTCGGCCGCCGCCGCGGCATAGCGCGCCAGTTCCATCATGGCCTGGTCGAGGCCGCCGAACTCGGCGATCAACTGCCCGATGAGCTGGTCGCGTTCGCCGGCCTTCGCGGGGCCGGGCAGGAGGTAGAGCCGCTGGATGCGCGCGCCGGCGAGCGCCTTGCGGTCGAGCGGCGGCGGGGCCGAGACGACGTTGTTCTGGATCAGGTCGAGGCAGTCGCGGGCCGCGTCGAGCCGCCCCTCTTCCTTGAGCCAGCCCGCCTTGATCTCCAGCAACCGGTTCACGGTCGGGTACCGGCTGAGGGCGGAGGACAGGAGTTCGAGCGCGGCGGGGCGTTCGCCGCTTTCCCATAGCAGCTGGCATTTCAGGAGGAACCCCTCGGCGGTCGTCTCCAGCCCGTGGCGCGCGATGCTGGCCGCGCACCCGGTGAAGTCCCCGCGCAGCAGCTGCGTCTGGGCCTGGGCGATCTGCAGGTCCGCGCGCACCGCGGGCGCCAGGTCGGTCCGCGGAAGATACTTGTCGGCCGCCGCGAGGATGCGGCCATCCTGGTCGAGCATCGAGCAGCGGCGGAGGTAGAAGCGGAAATGCTCCTGGTCCTGCGTCGCGAATTCCAACGACTCATCCAGGAGCTGGTAGGCGTCATCCGGTCGGCCGAACGCGAAGAAGAGGTTCGCGCACATCCGCTGGGCCTCGAGGTTGGCGGGGGCCAGGTTCGCCCCGGTGCCGATGTATTTGGAGAACTCCGCGTAGTCCTGCCGTTCGTAGGCGGCCTTGGCGATCTCCACGTAATATTCGCCCTTGCGCTGCAGGTGGGCGATCCGGCCATAGCCTTCCTGCCCCGCGAGGATCCGGCTCCGGTCGCGCAGGCGCATCTCCTCGGGGCTCCGGAACCACCCCGTGGTCCAGTTGAGCAGGCTGTCCGGCAGGTAAAGATACATGTCCGCCCGGCGCGTCGTCGGGATGCCGTTCATGTATCGCTGGTTGAAGTAATAGGCTTCGGCCGAGACCACCCATCCGAGGGCGAGCGTCAGCGCGCCGACCAGCCCGATCCGCGACCAGACCGGGCGATACCGGGTCTCGCGGTAGCCGACCGCGCGAACTTCGATCAACCCCAGCCAAATCCGCCGCGAGGAAGCCTCGGTGGGTCCCTGTCCGTAGACATAGCCGGAATCTTCGGGCATCGGTGGTATCCTCCCTCCGGCCGGGAGGGCGGGCAAGTGCGGATTGCCCCGCTCAGAGGCGTTCGGCGACTTCCGCCGGCGAAAGCAACGGCGGCAGGCAGGTCGTCCCCACGCAAAGCCGGAAGCCATCCGTGCCGGCGGGGGCGCGGAGGAACGTCGGCCGGAAGGGGCGGGCGTGCGGCGCGGTGCGTTCGTCCCCGCAGAGGGCGTGGCGCAACGCCTCGAGGTCGGCCCCGGCCGGGGTTTGGACGGTCGCCAGTCCGGTCGCCTGCCGGGTCAGCGCGGTGAGCGCATGGGCCGCGCCGTGCGGCACGTTCCGGCTCACCCCGCCGTAGGCGCGGGCCAGCTCGGAGAAAGCCTCCGCCCAGGTCGGTTCGCCCGTCCAGGCGAGCACGCCCGCGAAACCATGCAGCAAGGAGGAGTTGCCCGCCGGGACGGCGTTATCGAACCAGTCCTTCTGCCGGACCGCCAGGTCGGCCCGGTCGGCCGCGACCAGGAAATAGCCGACTTCATGCGGGTCGCCGAAGCCAAGGCGCGCCGCGCGCAACAAGGCCGCGGCCCGGGTCGCGTGCCGCGCCGGGTCGTCGCCGACCCAGGCCGCGGTCGCGGCGAGCGCGAGTTCCGCCTCCACCAGCCAGGCGTGGTCGGTCAAGGTCGCCGCGATGCCGGCCGCCTCCCTGTGTACGACCGCGCGCACCCGGGGCGTCTCGCCGCGCTCATCGACGCAGCTTCGCCAGAGCGCCGCCTCGACCCGCGCGGCCAACGCATGCCAGTCGCGCCGGCCGAAGATCCAGGCCGCCTGGGCCAGGCCGCGGACCGCCAAGGCGTTCCAGCCCAGCAGCGCCTTGTCGTCGCGCCCCGGTTGCGGCCGCTGGTCGCGCCGGGCGAGCAGCTTCGCGCGGGCCCCGGCCAGGCGGTCGCGATCCTCGATCTTCCCCTTCAGTTTGGGTATGTTGGCGCCTTCGAAGTTGCCGCGGTCCGAGAGCCCGTAGACCTGGGCGAAGTCGAACGCCTCGGCGCCGAGCACCTCGGCCACCTCGGGCGCCTTCCAGACGTAGGTCAGGCCCTCATGGTGGTCCGTGTCCGCGTCGAGCGACGCCGCGAGCAGGTCGTCGTCCCGGAGCATCTCGCGTTCCAGCCAGGCGACCGTCTCCGCCACCACCCGGGCGTAGAGCGGGTCGCGGTAGCGTGCCCAGGCCTCGGCGTAGGTGCCGAGCAGCTGGGCGTTGTCGTAGAGCATCTTCTCGAAGTGCGGGACCGTCCAGTCGCGGTCCACGCAGTAGCGGTGGAAGCCGCCCCCGATCTGGTCGTACAGGCCGCCGCGGGCCATCGCGCCCAGCGTCATCGTCAGCACCGCGTCGAGGCGGGTGGCGAACGGCCGGTCCGCCGCGACCGCCGCCGTCCCGCGCAGCGCGAGGAGGAGGTCGAGCGAGGACGGGGAGGGGAATTTCGGCGCGCCGCCGATCCCGCCGTGCTGGTCGTCATGCTGCTCGCAGAGGCGGCGGCCGGCCCCCAGCAGGTCGGCCGGGCTCGGCGCGGAGCCATCGGCGTCGGGCGCGCGCGTCAGGTGCGTCAGGTTGTGGGCGATCGCGTCGGCGTTGGCGGCCAGCTCGGACTTGTTGCGGTGGTAGAAGTCGGCCACCCGCATCAGCAGCTGCGGCCACGGCACCTGACCTTGGCCGCGGTCCTCCGGGGGGAAGTAGGTCCCGCCGAAGAACGGCCGTCCGTCCGGCAGGCAGAAGCAGTTGAGCGGCCAGCCGCCGTGCCCGTGGACCATCTGCACCGCGTCCATCATCAGCTTGTCGACCTCCGGACGCTCCTCGCGGTCGACCTTGATGCAGACGAAGTGCCGGTTCATCAGCTCGGCGATCCAGGGCTGTTCGAACGATTCGCGGGCCATCACGTGGCACCAATGGCAGGACGAGTAGCCGACCGAGACGAGGACGGGTCGGTCCTGGGCCCGGGCCTCGGCGAAGGCCTCGGGGCACCAGGGCCACCAGGCCACCGGGTTGTCCTGGTGCTGGCGGAGGTAGAGGGAGGGCTCCTGGGCGAGGCGGTTGGGCACGCCGGCACCTTTGGGGTTCGGCGGAAGGGTGCAACCCAGACCGTTTGTGAACCCCTTCGACTTGCAGGGGCGGGGGGAACGGGCCAAGGCTGACCCCATGCAACCCCTCGTGCTCGCCGGCCTCCTCTGGGCCACCCAAGCCGTCGCCGCCCTCGAGGTGAAGGTCGTGCTGCCGGAGCAGGGCGTGGACGACAAGTTGAAGGCCTTCGCCGCCAAGGCCGAGACCCTCCTCAAGGAGTGGGAGCCCAAGGTCGCCGACGCCCTGGGGTTCGGCGCGCGTCCCGGCGAGGTCCATCCGGCCTCCATCACGATCATCTTCCGCGAGATGAAGGGCGTCGCCTACTGGGACGGCAAGGCGATCAACGTCGCCACCCAGTGGGTCGCCTCCCACCCCGAGGACGTCGGCTTGGTCGTGCATGAGCTGGTCCACGTGTTGCAGGCTTATCGCAAGGTGCCCGGCTGGTTTACCGAGGGGGTCGCGGATTACATCCGTTTCCAGCTGCTCGAGCAGGGCCGTTACGGGATCCGGCTCGACCTCGCCAAGATGAAGCCGCGCGACTCCTACCGCGTGACCGGCTGGTTCCTCGCCCAGTCGGAGGCCAAGCACCCCGGGCTGATCCGCCGGCTGCACGCGGCCGCCAAGGAAGGCCGGGACATCGAGCAGGCCTTCGCCGAGCACTGCCAAGGCCGCACCATCGACCAGTCCTGGGCCGACCTCGCCGCGGCGGCCCCCGCCAAGAAGTGAGCGACCAAGCGATCCGCGTCCTCGACCCCACGGTCGCCAACCAGATCGCCGCCGGCGAGGTGGTCGAGCGGCCCGCGGCGGTCATCAAGGAACTGCTCGAGAACTCCCTCGACGCCGGCGCCACGCGCGTGACCATCGACTTCTCCCGCGGCGGCAAGGCGCTCATGATCGTCGAGGACGACGGCAAGGGCATGACGCCGGACGAGGCGCTGCTGAGCCTCGAGCGCCACGCCACGAGCAAGATCCGCCTCGCGGCCGACCTCGACCGCATCGCCACCTTCGGCTTCCGCGGCGAAGCCCTCCCGTCCATCGCCAGCGTCGCCCGCTTCACGCTGCAGACCCGGCCCGCCGCCGCGGCCAACGGGGTCGAAATCCTCGTCAACGGCGGCCGCGTCGTGCACCGACGCGACCACGGCATGGCGCCCGGCACGCGCCTCGAGGTCGCGAACCTCTTCCACCCGGTCCCCGCCCGTCTCAAGTTCCTCAAGTCGGACGAGACCGAGGCGGCGCACATCATCCGCCTTGTCCGGCTCTACGCCGTGGCCCACGCCGGCGTCGGCTTCCTGCTCCGCGAGGACGGCCGCGAGCTTTTCCGCTCCCCCGGCAAGGCGCCGTTGCTCGATCGCGTCCGTGAGATCTGGGGCAAGCAGGTGGCCGCCGAGCTCGCCCTGATGCCGGCGACCGAGCGCCCGGGTCTCCGGCTCAGCGGCCTGCTCGGCCGTCCCGGCGTCTCGCGGGCGACCCGGCAGGACCTCGTCACGGTCGTGAATGGCCGACCGGTCGACAGCCGCACGATGGCTTTCGCCCTGACCGAGAGCTACCACACGCTGATCCCCAAGGGCCGTTACCCGCTGGCCTTCATCTTCCTGGAGATGGACCCCGCGTGGGTCGATGTGAACGTCCACCCCGCGAAGCGGGAAGTGCGTTTCCGCGACGAGGCGAAGGTGCGGGGCTTCATCATCGAGTCCGTCCTCGCGGCTTTGCGCGCGAGCCCGGCCGGAGGCGCCGACCCGGAGCGCGTCCCGCTGGAGCCCCCGGTTTTCTCTTCGGCGGCGGCGCCACCGCCCTTGCCGCCGTTGCCGGTCCCGGAAGCCGCGGCCGAAGCCCCGGATGCACCCACGCCCCTGGTGCCGGCCCCGGTCCCGGTTCCGGCCGCCGCCGCGCCGCTCCGTCTGGGTTGGCGTCTGCTGGCCCGCCTGCGCGAGGAGCGCGCGGTCTTCGAGACCCCGACAGGCCTGGCCGTCCTCGACCTCGGCGCCGCCCATCAGCGCGTCCTCTACGAGGAGATCCTCGCCCGCTTCAGCCAGGGCCGCCCGGTCAGCCAGCCGTTGCTGGTGCCCTTGACGCTGGAACTCGACCCCTTGCCCGCGGCGGTGCTCAAGGAACGTCAGGGACTGCTGACGGCCGCCGGTTTCGAGTTCGAGGAATATGGCCGTAATTTCTGGCGGATCGCCGCGTTGCCGACCTGGCTCGAGCCGGCCGACGCCCTCGTCTTCACGCGCGACCTGCTGGCCGAGATGGCCCGGCGCGAGGGTGATTTCGGCCGCCCGGCGCTGGCTTACGACGCGTTGGCGAAGCTCGCCGTCGCGCGTGCCCGCCGCAAGGGCGATGCCTTGGCCGACGGGGAGCTGCTCGCGTTGGCGGAGGCGCTGTTCCGCACGGCGCAGCCCGGGACCTGTCCGAAAGGGCGCCGGACCTACGTGGAGTGGTCGGATGCCGACCTCGGGCGCCGGTTC
>Ga0214919_10001889_pt1 | contig 33634 bp, 34 predicted proteins | sample LL1503_MetaG_FD_177994 | JGI IMG/M metagenome (GOLD analysis project Ga0214919, IMG submission 177994) | Freshwater microbial communities from Lake Lanier, Atlanta, Georgia, United States - LL-1503 | ecosystem: Environmental > Aquatic > Freshwater > Lake | place: USA: Georgia | collected... | reverse complement strand
GATCACTATTTACTGCACCTATTACAACCTCAACTCCTATTCGAGTTGCCCAAGTTTGTAACTGATCTGTTGCAGCAGCTCTAAAGGTATCTGCCGCAGCTAATAAAACTGTATTCCCATCATTTTTCAATCTATTTGCCAATTTTGCAACAGTTGTTGTCTTTCCAGTTCCATTTACGCCAACAACTAATATCGTATTAACTCGAGTAGATTTTTCAGGTAGCTTTCTATTTTTATCGCTTAACCAGTTATTTACAACCTGGGAAATAGCAGTCTTTGCATCATCTGGCTTAGCAGATTTCACTTTTTCGATTACCTCATCAACTAATTTCACACCTAAGTCTGATGAAATCAAATTTGAGCGAATTTGATCCCACTCATCAGCGGATATTGATCCAGAACGAAGGGATGAAACTAAACGTTTAAATAAACTCATTACTATTTAAGAAACAGCGTCAACTTCACGGATACGCTGCGAGATGACCTCGCTAACTCCATCACCGCGCATGGTCACACCGTAAAGTGCATCAGCAATTTCCATAGTTCGTTTTTGGTGAGTGATAATAATTAACTGAGATTTCTCTCTTAACTCCTCGAAAACTCCAAGTAAGCGGCCTAAGTTTGTGTCATCAAGAGCAGCTTCAACCTCATCCATTACATAAAACGGTGAAGGTCTAGCTTTAAAAATTGCAATTAACAATGCAACCGCAACTAAAGATCTTTCGCCTCCTGATAACAATGACAACCTCTTAACTCTCTTTCCAGGAGGTCTAGCCTCAACATCAACACCAGATGTCAACATGTCTGAAGGGTTTGTAAGTATTAATTTGCCATCACCACCAGGGAATAACCTGGCAAATACGAGTTCGAATTCTCTAGCAGTATCTTCGTATGCTTGAGTAAAGATCTGTTGAACTCGATCATCAACCTCTTTAATGATATCTAGCAAATCTTTCTTAGTCTTCTTTAAATCTTCTAATTGCTCAGCAAGATAACGCAAACGTTCTTCAAGGGATGAGTACTCTTCAAGCGCTAACGGGTTGATCTTGCCGAGTAGGGCTAATGAACGTTCAGCTTGTGCCAATCTCTTTTCCTGTTGATCCCTTCGATATGGAATCAAATCACCAGGAACAAACTCACCATTTTCATTTTCATAAAATGTTGGTACATCATTATGTGGTCCATACTCATTCATAAGTGTCTGCACATCAATTCCAAGCTCTTCAACCGCCTTGGTTTCAAGTTGCTCAATGCGTAGCCGCTGCTCCGCTCGAGCAATCTCATCCTTATGAACGCTTGAAGTTAGTCGTTCTAATTCAATTGCTAATTCTCGACTAATTGTGCGCAAACTTAATATCTCACCCTCACGTTGTGATCTTGAAATCTCTAACCGTTCGCGCTCTGCTCCAGCACGTGAAATTGAAAGCTCAATTTGAATCAGTGCTTCATATGCGGTGTCTGCAATCTCTTGCGCAGTTATCGCTGCTTGAGCACGATTTTCGCGGCGTGAAATTGATTTAGATGCTGCATCTCGCTCTGACCTTGCTTGATTCTCTAATGCAATAGCACGTTGCTCTACCGCATCTTTTCGCTCCTCAATTGTTCGAAGATTTAATCTTGCTTCAACCTCTTTGGATCTTGCGGCAGAGACCTGTGAGCGAAGATCTTCTAAATGAGTTAAATCTGGCTCTACTGGAGTCTGGTGTGATTCAAATTGAGCAATTGCTGCGGCGAGATCTCGTTCATCAAATGTTCGTTGTTCATTTGCAGCATTTAATGCAGTTATTAATCGCTCCGCTTCCTCACTTGAGTTCTTAACATTTTGGCCAGCAACTGCTAACTGTTCAGCATAGCCAGTCATTGCCGCATCTGAATCATTTAGTTTTGAAAGTGCTGTTTCATACTCTTTATTAACATTATTAAAGCTATCTTGAGAGGTACTTAACTCAAACTTAATTCGATCACAATCTGCTGAAATTTTAGTTACCTCAACCTCACAATTTGCGGTCAGAACTGAGATCTTTTCAATCAAATCAGCATTCGCAGATGATTGAACCAAATCAGTAATTTCTTTGAATGCAGTTAATCTACCGAGTGAGCCAGCACGTAGTTTTTCAGTTGATTGCAGTTTTTCAGTAAGTACTTTTATTTCACCTTCTGCCGCTTTTAAATCTATCTTTAATTTATTAAATATCCCATCTAAACCAGGTTCAGAGGCTGTTAAGGATGAAATTTGAGTTTCAATTATTGCAAAACTTTCTCGATAACTTTTTAATCTATTCTCTGCTGAATTCTTAGCCTCAGTTAAACGATTTATCTCTCCCATTGTTGCTTCAATTCGAGAACGCAAACCATTGATATGTCCTTCTTGGCGCGCTGTTCCTTCACGCTGATCTGCAATCGCTCGCAAAGATGCTGAAACCCGGTTTTCTTCAAGAGCTAATTGATCTTCAATTGCTTTTAGTGAGTTTGAATCAACAGTTAGTTGCTCTTGTGAAATTCGAACCTGACTTGCCAAAGTTGATTCTTCAGTTCGCAGTAATTTTGCTTCATCCTCTAATGCTTTAGGATCACGGCCAGTTGCTTTTGCTTCTTCAGCCTCTTCGGCTAAAAATCTTGCTCGCTCTGAAGATAGATTTTGCACACCACGTATTTGCTCACGTTGTGAAGTCAATCGGTAAAAATTCTCTTGAGCAGTGATTAACTGTGGATTTTCACTTGCGGCAATTGCATCTAATTCAACCTCTCGAGTGCGTGCGGTATTTAATTCCCGCTCTACCTGTTCTTTTCGCTCACGTAATACATTTTCATCTGCAACCTCAACATCCATCTCAGAGCGCATCCGAACAAGGTCTTCAGCCAGTAAACGTAATCTGGCATCTCTAACATCAGATTGAATTACCGTTGCTTTACGTGCAACCTCAGCTTGCTTTCCAAGTGGTCTAAGTTGACGACGAAGCTCAACTGTTAGATCTTGAATACGAGCAAGGTTTGTCTGCATTGAATCTAATTTCCGCAGCGCCTTCTCTTTACGCTTTCGGTGCTTAAGCACACCTGCCGCCTCTTCAATAAATGCTCTTCGCTCCTCTGGGTTTGCTAATAAAATAGCATCTAATTGTCCTTGTCCAACAATTACATGCATCTCTCGGCCAATTCCACTATCGCTTAGTAGTTCTTGGATATCTAATAACCTGGTGGTTTCGCCATTTAATAAATACTCAGATGATCCGTTCCTAAATAAAACACGAGTAATAGTTACTTCAGAAAAATCGATTGGCAGTACCCCATCTGCGTTATCAATTGTTACTGAGACTTCAGCGCGACCTAATGGTGCTCGACCTGAGGTACCGGCAAAAATAACATCTTCCATTTTTCCACCGCGCAGCGATTTAGCACCTTGCTCTCCCATAACCCAAGAAAGTGCGTCAACTACATTTGATTTACCAGAACCATTTGGTCCAACCACGCAGGTAATACCTTGCTCAAAGTTTAAGGTTGTTGATGAGGCAAAGGATTTGAACCCCTTTAGGTTCATACTCTTTAAATACATAGCTTCGCCCAATCAATCCACATAGGCGCAAACCTATCTAAAAATGGGTAGGAATCGGTGCTACCTAACGTTGGCAACGCGGGCAAAAATGGGAGGAGCGATTAGCAAAGGCGATTCTGGCAATTGGTGTGCGGCACCTAGAACATGGCTCGCCTTGGCGCCCATAAACGCTCAGTGACCTAGAAAAGTAACCACTCTCACCATTTACATTTTTATACTGCTCATCAAAGGATGTGCCGCCGGCTTTAATTGCAGATTTCATCACCGAAACTGCTGAGGAAATTACTTTTCTTATCTCTGCCTCAGATAAATCTTCACAAATAATCTCTGGATGTATCTTTGCCCGCCAAAGTGACTCATCTGCATATATATTTCCAATGCCACTTATGACCTCCTGATTTAGAATTGCGGTTTTAATTGAAGTTCTTTTCGCCTTAATTTTTGCAACTACTTGCTTAGGGTTAAATTCTGGTTCAAATGGATCATATGCAATATGGCAGGCTGAAGTTGGCACACCATTATTTAGTTCCTCTACTGACAACCAACCAAATGTCCGTTGATCAATAAATCTAATCTCATCTGCTTTCCCCTTGCTAAATTTCAAGCTATTAATACTTAACTTTGCTCTTAGGTGTGATTGGGCTGGGTAGTTGCTAGGTTGAACAAGTAATTGACCACTCATTCCAAGGTGGGCAGCTAAGGTGAAATCTCGATCGAGTCCGAGCCAAAGAAATTTACCCCGTCGGTTTACCGACTTAATTTTCGCTCCAACTACAGCTGAAAGAGGTGCGATTGAATCAGGTTTAATTGCCCGTAAGTGAAAGCTACTTGCTGAAGTTATTTTTCTGCCTATTACATAGCTTTCAAGTCCAGCACGGACGGTTTCAACCTCTGGTAACTCTGGCATTGCTTTTAAGAAGTGACTACTTTTTATTACTTCTAAAACTTAAAAGTTCATGAGCAATTTTTGCTGCCGCTTGCTCAGCCTCTCGCTTACTTTTTCCATGTCCAGTTGGAAATTTTTCACCACTTAAGATTGCCGCAGCAACAAAACTTTTGTCATGGTCTGGCCCAGACTCGGTTATTTCATACTCGGGTGCAGAAAGATTTAAAGTCGCAGCAAGTTCTTGTAGTGCTGTTTTGCCATCAAGGCCAGCACCTTGTGTAGTCGCATTAGCAATTGCTGGTGCTATCCACTTTAAAACAATTTGTGCACTTTTTGTGTAACCATGTTCTAGATAAATTGCACCAACTAATGCTTCTAATGAATCTGCCAGAATTGAATTCTTATCTCTACCGTTAGTGCTTTCTTCTCCCTTACCAATTCGAAGAAACTCACCTAATTTGAGATCACGGGCAATTTGGGCAAGTGCTCTCATGTTTACAACCCCAGAGCGCAGTGGACTTAATCTACTTTCATCTAAATCTGGAAACTTTTTATAAAGCTCGTCAGTAACAATTAATCCAAGAACTGAATCACCTAAAAACTCTAAGCGCTCATTTGTTGGGATTCCACCAGCTTCATAAGAAAAAGAGCGGTGAGTTAGTGCAAGTTCAAGCAACTCATCCTTAACCGAAATTCCGAGTTGCTCGGTTAGGCCAGAGTACAGATCAGACCTCTAAAACCTGGCGACGGTTATAAGTTCCACAGGTAGGACATGCAGTGTGTTGCAATTTTGGTTGCTGACATTGTTCACATGTTGCAAGGTGTGCTGGAGTTGTCTTCCACATGCTGCGACGAGAGCGAGTGCGTGCTCGCGACATTTTTCGCTTTGGTACTGGCATGGTTTTTACTCCTTTATGAATGCACTTTGTGCAGGTGAGAATTATCTACGAAAAGTTCGTAGTTGTAAAAACGGCTTAGCTTTTAAGCGGAAAATCCTTCAAGGCTGACCATCTCGGGTCATCTGGGGTGTGGGCGTGATCTACTGGCAGATTGATCCATTTCTCACCACATCCTGGGCATAGACCTGCACAATCTTCAGTACAGAGCGGATTAATATCCAAATTCAAAATAACTGCATCTCTGATAGCAAGTTCTAAATCAATCTCATCACCAACCATAAAACTTAAATCATCTTCTTCTAAATCAATTTCCTCTTCATTGCGAGATCTCTCTTTACCTTTTTTCTTTCCCCTACTTTTACTTGCTGCGCTCTCGTAGTAGTAAAGCTCAGTAAAACTCTCATTAATCGGCCACTGGATCGGTTCAAGACATCTGGTGCACTCACCAGTGGCAGTTGCTACTACCTGCCCAGTTGCAAGCACGCCTTCATCGACAGATTGGATTCTAAGATCTAGCTCAATTACCTCACCAGGCTTTACTGAAAGTAAATCAACACCTACCGCTTCAGTAATCTTTAGATCTAACTCGTACTCACGCATCTCACCAGCGCGGTGTGGCAGATCATGGGTATTGAAGATAAATATTGAACGAGCCATGAACTACTTATTTAAAGTAGAAAGTGCGTGTTTTGTATCAGCCCCACCTAATTGATCTCGGCCTTTACTAATAACATCTAGAGTCTTATTTAGAATAACCTCTAAAGTCGCAAGTCTTGAGTCAATATACGCCTCAATCTCTTCTCGATCCTTCTTGCTATCAGCATTAGCCTCAGCCAAAATACGAGTTGCCTCTTTACGAGCAGATGAAACAATTGTGGTTTGTTCTACCAGTCTTGCTACTTCATCCCGTGCTTGAGCAATAATTGCATCTGCTTGTTCATGCGCATCCTCTAAAATATCTTCTTTTTCACGTTGAATGGATATTGCCTTTGCTAGATCGTTTGGGAAAGAAACTTTTATTCGATCTAATAACTGAAGCATCTCACTTCGATTTATGACACAGGAAGCCGAAAGTGGAACAGAACGAGCTTCCTCAACAGCAGCAATTGCTGATTCTAAACTCTCAACTACATCCATTTCTATTCCTTCCGATTAAGTCTAGATTTTAACTTATCAACGATCGCAGCGGGCATATATGCCGATACATCCCCACCATAACTTGCAATTTCTTTAACTAGAGAAGAAGACAAAAATGAATGTGATGGGGCAGTGGACATAAACAATGTCTCAACCCCTTGTAATTGAAGATTTACCTGGCTCATTTGAAGCTCATAATCAAAATCGCTGACTGCCCGCAATCCTTTAACAATTGTTGGAATTTTATTCGCTCTGCAGTAATCAACAAGTAAGCCGGACCAAGAATCTACCGTGACATTCTTATACCGAGTAGTTACTTCTTTGATCATTTCAATTCGCTCTTCGACGGTAAATAAAGAGCTCTTTGTTTGATTAACTAAAACAGCAATTACTACCTCATCAAATAATGTACAGGCCCTAGCGATAATATCTAGGTGCCCATTGGTGATTGGATCAAAAGATCCAGGACAAACAACTCGTCTCATGGTTAAAACGCTAGCAACTAATTGCTAAGTTAGCCATTTTCTCTCACGCTGTGCGCTCAGTTAGCGCGCCATAGTGAATACTGCCGGCACCATATGAGCGAACCTTCACCTCAGTAAATCCATCAGGCCAGATAAATGATTTAACTTTTCCATCTCGCTCAATTGCAACTACTCCATGTTTATTTAACAAATTTAAAGTAAGTATTTTTTTCAGTATTTTCTCAATTTCCGAATTTGCTACCTCATATGGTGGATCTATGTAAATAATTTCATAAGGTTCACTAGCGGTATGGTTTAAGAATTCAAAGGTAGTTTTACAATGAACTTTAAATTTACCGACTTCAGGCCGATTATTGAGCAATTCGAAATTTTGTTTACAAACATCTGCGCTAACTGAATTGCTCTCCACCGCCTCTACCAAAGCAGCACCACGTGAGAGTGCCTCTACTCCAACCGCGCCAGAGCCAGCAAAGAGATCTAAGAAATGCAGTCCCTCCAGTGAAGTAAATGTTGAAATCAATGATGAAAATAATCCTTCCCGGGCACGATCAGAGGTTGGCCTGGTAATTGAGGGAGGAGAAAATAATTTTCTTCCCTTACCGATACCGGCAATAATTCGCATGCTCATGATTTATCCATAAATCTTGCTGCTTCATCACTTTGTAATTTTGCAACCTCATTTTTTAACTCTGGTAGGTGGTCAAGATCTGAATTAATTGCCAAAATTTTAAGTGCAACCTCTCTAGCCCTTTGAATCAAATCTTCATCCCGTAAAACTCGAAGTAATCTTAGATGTGATCTGCCACCTGATTGAGATCTGCCTAGTACATCACCCTCTTTTCGCTGCTCTAGATCAATTCTGGCTAATTCAAAGCCATCTAACGTGGTAGCAACAGATCTAAGACGATTCATACTTTGTGATTCCTCTTGCGCATTACTTACCAAAAGACAAAGTCCTGGAACACTGCCACGACCAACTCGACCACGAAGTTGGTGAAGTTGAGAAACGCCAAATCGGTCAGCATCCATAATTACCATCATTGATGCGTTTGGAACATCAACTCCAACCTCAATTACAGTTGTAGCAACCAATACTTGGATCTCACCGCGAGCAAATGCGCTCATGGTCTGTTCTTTAACCTCACTTGAAAGCCTTCCATGCAAGACAGCAATTTTTAATCCTTTAAGCGCACCAGTTGCTAGTTGTGGTGCTAACTCCTCAACTGCAGTCATTTCTTCGTTATCTAATAATTCCTCACCTAATAACTGAGCGGCGGCAATTTCTCGTTCGGTTAGCTTTTTATTGGGATTAATAATCCGAGGGGCAACAATATAAATCTGATGTCCTTTAGCTGCCTCTTCCTTAACTCGCTCCCACGCTCTATTTAAAAAATGAGGTTTTTCAAGTACTGGTATTAAATGAGTTGTGATCGCAACTCGACCACCTGGTAATTCACGTAAAGTTGAAATATCTAAATCACCAAAGACTGTCATGGCAACGGTCCGAGGAATTGGCGTTGCGGTCATTACAAGTAAGTGAGGTGGCTGCTTTGCCTTCATACGCAGCGCATCTCTTTGTTCAACGCCAAATCTATGTTGCTCATCAACAATTACTAATCCAAGGTCATTGAAGGTAACGCCATCGGAGATAAGTGCATGGGTACCGATAACAATTCCAGTTTGTCCGCTTGCAAGTTTTGCGTGAATCTCTTTTTTAGCAGCAGCAGATAATGAGCCAGTTAATAATTCAACTTGTGTGCCAATCGCGCCGGCTTGCAACGTACCTGCTTGGGCCAATTCACCAAGAAGTTTTGTAATTGTTCGATAATGTTGCTGTGCTAAAACCTCAGTAGGTGCAAGCAGTGCTGCCTGACCAGATGAGTCAACAACAGATAACATTGCACGAAGTGCAACGACAGTTTTTCCAGAACCTACCTCGCCTTGTAAAAGCCTGTGCATTGGGTATTTATTTGATAAATCCTTTTCAATCTCCTGATTCACCTCGATTTGTCCAGCTGTGTACTTAAAAGGTAATTTTGCTTCAAAGGCTGCAACTAAGACCGGTGTATTAGGGGTGCGTGATTTAGTACTTAGCTTAAGAATTTCATTTCGCCGCTGCCCGAGTAATAGCTGCAGCAGTAATGCCTCATCAAATGTAAGCCTCTGCCTCGCATTTTCAGCTGCCTCTAAATCTGGTGGTTGATGAATATCGTGAAAAGCTTTTTCTAAACTTGGATATTTAAACTCCTGTGCTATCTCAGCTGGAAGATAATCTGGTAAATCATCAATTGAGTTAAGCGCTAAATTTACGCACTGCATTACTTTCCAAGAAGGCAATTTTGAAGTGGCCGGATATACCGGTAAAAACTTTCCAGCAAATTCGGCAACAGCTGCATCAACATCATTTCCATCTGGAATTAATTGATAATCGGGATGAGATAGTTGACGTTTACCTTTAAAAACTCCTACTTTGCCCGCAAAAAGCCCAACCCGACCAACTTTTAGATCTTTCTCGCGCCAGGCTTGGTTAAAAAAAGTTAATGATAATTTTGCGCTTCCATCTGTAACAACTACCTCAAGTATATTTTTACCATTTGCTCGCCTTAAATTAACTGCTTGGATCTCAGCCAAGATAGTTACTTCATCATCGGCCAGAAGTGTTGAAATATCAGTTAACTCACCTCTGACCACATACCTGCGCGGATAATGTCTAAGCAGTTCATTGACGGTTGTGATTCCAAATGACTTCTCCAATACCTGCGCGGTGCGATCACCGACGATATTTGTTAATCGGGTAGAGAGTGAGGCCATAGTGGAAGTATCCAAGACCAACTAGCTAACTGCGCGTAATTACCCACCGGATTAGCCATTTAATACCTTTGCGAGGTAATCTTTCGCCTCTAAATAAGAAACCAGCGAAATAAGGGGAGTTTTAAAGTGTCTTCAGTATGCGATCTATGTGGAAAAGCACCAAGCTTTGGCAACAATGTCTCCCACTCAAAGCGTGCTACTCGCCGTCGTTGGAATCCAAACATTCAAAGAATTCGCACAATTATTAATGGTCAAACTAAGCGCAAGAATGTTTGTGCCTCATGCCTTAAGGCAGGTAAAGCAGTTCGTTAATTAAAAGTGCTGGTACCCAGCCTTTTGAACCATTTCACCATCAACTGTTATTTGGTTTTTGCCTTCCTTTACAACACCAATTTGAATTCCTAGCTTTTCATTAGCATTTTTAGGATTAACAGTTGCTAAAAAGAAGTGATCCTCTCCACCAGAAAGAATCCAATCAAAGACATCTTCGCCAAGTTCATTTGCTAGCTCTAACAAATCCTTAAAACCATCTGCATTCGATATTAGTTGCTTACTCAAATCAATATTTACCCCAGATGCGATAGCAAGATTAGAGCCATCTGTCGCAATTCCATCGCTGAGATCACACATTGAAGTTGCGACCGCTATTAGTTCTTTAGGAGCAGTAAGTTTTGGATTCAAATGTGCTTCAACCACATACCTAGGTCTATCTAAACCTCTGCTTAAAATTGCAAGGCCTGCAGCTGAAAGACCAGGAAGTGCTGACACATAAACAAGATCACCTACTTTTGCCCCACTGCGTAAGATTGGATTTTTATTCAAATGCCCAAGAGCTGTGATACTAAGACTCATTTTTCCACTCTTACTTAAATCTCCCCCAATCACTGTAACTTCAAACTCATCTGCAATAGATCTAATTCCGTTCGCTAAATCAGTAACTACCTCCAAGTTATTTATATCTGTTATTGCAGCAGCAACAAGTAGATATTTTGGGGTTCCTCCCATTGCAAATATATCTGCAAGATTTGCAGTAGTTAGCTTTGCGCCAATTTGAAATGGTGTTGACCAGTCTCGCCGAAAATGAACGCCTTCGATTGCCATATCCACTGTTGCAACTAATTTGCTACTCGATGGGGAAATAACGGCAGCATCATCCCCTATGCCTACTTCAACACCTGTTTGTAATCCGGTGTGAAATAGCTCGCGTAGCCGCTGGATCAGCGTTGCTTCAGATTCAATCAATGGCACTCCCCAATTAACTCGCTATAGGCTACCCTTTAATATCGCTTTGGTTCATTGCTGAACACGAGGCTATAAATTGAAAGGCAAGAAATGTCTGTTCAGGCTTACATTCTTATTCAAACTGAAGTTGGTAAAGCTTCCAGTGTTGCTAAAGCTGTCTCTGCAATAGCTGGCGTAACGATAGCCGAGGGTGTCACTGGTCCATACGATGTAATTATGAGAGCTGAATCTGCAAGCATGGAAGATCTAGGCCGCACTGTTTTAGCAAAAGTGCAAGCAGTGCCTGGTATTACTAGAACACTTACCTGCCCAGTTACAACTTTTTAATGATTAGGAATTGCTCTTTTAACTAGATTAATTAGTAAATAAAGAGCAATTCCAAAACCAATTCCCCAAATTAGATCTACGCTGACGGTAACAACTGCAGTAGCAATATAGATAAAAATATTACTTTTCGAAGATTTAAATATCTCCAGCATCGATGCCTTATTAAAGATTCTAAAGCTTGTTCCGATTAAAACACCAGCGATAGCAGCACTTGGTATTTGTGAAAATATTGGTGCTAGAAAAATAACTATTACTAGTAAGACAACTGAATGAATCATCGATGCTAAGCGGGTGGAAGCACCTGACCTAACATTCACATTTGTCCGTGCAATTGCGCCAGTTGCAGGCATGCCACCAAAAACTGAAGCAAGTGTGGTTGCCAACCCCTGTCCAAATAATTCTTGATTAGGTTGGAACTTTTTGTCACTTGGAACATTTGAAATATCATCGGCGACTCGTGCTGAAAGTAACGATTCAATAGCAACTAATACTGCAATAGATAATGCTGGAGTAATTAAACTCAAATATTCACCTGAACTTAAAATCGGTGAGGTATAGGTCGAAACATTGCGAGGTATATTTCCGATTGTTGCAACATTAAAATTGAAAGCTTTTACTATTAAAGTCGTTAATAACAAGGCAGAAAAACTTGCCGGAAAATACATTCTAATCTTAAAAGATTCTACAATTTTGACGATGTTAAATTTAATAGCTAAGGTGATAAAAACTACGAGAAGTGTTTGCCAACGTACTCCAATTGCCACCGCTTTTTGAACGGTATGTATTGCGACTACTAATGTCCGATCACCCTCACCTTTCACAACACCAAATGCAAAAGGAAGTTGTTGGAGTGAGATAACGATTGCAATCCCTACTGTAAAGCCCTCTACTACACAATTTGGAACTTTATTTATCAAACTTCCTAATCGAATAAGTGACATAGCAATCACAATCAAGCCAGCCATTAACCCTAGAGTTGGAATTGCAGCGATACCAAACTTATTAATCACTGGGATTAAAACAACAGTCATTGCACCAGTTGGTCCACTTACCTGAAACCGAGATCCACCAAATAGACCTGCAATAAAGCCGGCAATAATTGCAGTTGAGATTCCAGCCGCAGCACTCATACCAGCAGTAATGCCAAAACCAATTGCTAACGGTAAAGCCACTATGGCAACAGTTACACCAGAGACTAAATCCTTAACAAATATCTGCCTTGTTGCCGGAAAATCTGAACTACTAAGTATTTTCACTAAAACCAGCGAATCATGCCAATTATTCCAGCTGTTGCATAAAAGAATTGAAGGAAGAGAATTCCCTTATGCTTTCCAAGATAGGCCCAAATTCCAATGAATCCGGAAGACGCTAACAACAGAGTAAATCCGATGAACTCTGCCCCAATATTCGCAGCTACTAAAAGTGAATAAACAATTGCTGTTACTACACCTAGCCACTCGAATATATTTGCCTTTGTAATCTTCATTACTCGCCTACTTTCATTGTTTTTTTGTGAGTAGTTTGCTCAATTAAATCCCATTTATTCCCGTATTTGTCTTTAAACACAACAACCTGTCCGTAAGCCTCCTGGCGTGGTTCTTCTATGAATTCAATTCCATTGGATTTATAGCTTTGAAATGTTTGAGTAAATTCTGTTGTATAAAGGAAGAATGCAACCCGGCCACCAGTTGAGTTACCAATCGCAGCTCGCTGATCTTCATTTGATGCTTTTGCTAACAAGATTTTTGACCCATTTTCACCAGGGGAAACCACAACCCAACGCTTTTCCGGAGACAGAATAGTGTCTTCTGTAAGTGAAAATCTAAGATCGTTAACGTAATAAGAAATCGCGGAGTCGTAATCATCCACAACAATCGTAACCATTCCAAGTGTGTTCATTTCTAGTCACCAACAACCATTGGCTTAGCGTCAGTACAAGTAATGAGTTCTGCATAATTAGTTGGAAAAACTGCATGTGGATGTCCAGCAGCAGCCCAAACCACATCATAATCATTTAAAGCTAAATCTATTAATGTAATCGCCGGTGGATTAATCCAACCTAGGGGTGCAACTCCGCCAATTGAAAATCCAGATAACTCTTTAACATAATCTGCATCAACTCTGGCTAGATTATCAACTGATAACTCCTTAGCCACTAACTCGGTATCTACTCTATGCCGGCCAGAGGTAATAACTAATAATGGAGCTTCATTGGGCAGTTTAAAAATAATTGATGAAGCAATCTGACCAACCTCAATTCCAAGGGCTGCAGCAGCTTCGGCTGCGCTTCGAGCGCTTTCAGACAGAACCTTTATTTGGCCAGAGATTCCTTTACTTTTAAGTGCATCACTAACTCGCTTAACAGCACTTTTTTCTAATACACCTTCCATTACTTACCGAGTAATACTTGCTGATCTTGTTTGGGCACTCTTAATAAGATTAGTTATTAGTTGCTGATAATTTATGCCGCTTTTTTCAATTAACTTTGGGTAGACCGAAAGTGGTGTAAAGCCAGGCATGGTGTTAATTTCATTAATTACTACTTCCCCTGAATCAGAGTAGAAGAAATCCACTCTAGCTAAACCTTCGCATCCTGCAGCATTAAATGCAATTAGAGCTGCTGCTTTTATTTTATCTTCAACACCTACTGGTAACTCTGGAAAAACTAATTGCATTGAATCATCAAGATACTTAGCTTGGAAATCATAAAACTCATACTTACTTGAAATAACTATTTGCCCAACTGGTGAAACTATTGTTTTACCCTCGGATTGCAATACAGCGCACTCTAACTCTTTGCCAACAACAGCTTGCTCAATTATTACTTTAGTATCAAAGGCTAAAGCAGATTCAACTGCTGCCTTTAACTCTGAATCTTGCTTAACCTTAGTTGTTCCTCGGCTAGATCCGCTTCGTGCTGGTTTTACGAAGAGTGGATATTTAAGATTACTTGGCAGCTCAAAATTACTTGATGTGACAACTGTGCCAGGTGCAACTTTTAATCCGGCTGCAGCAAAAATTGGTTTTGAATATGACTTATCCATACTTACCGCACTGGCTAATACACCAGAACCAACATAACGTAATCCAATCATTTCAAATAAACCTTGAATTGTTCCATCTTCGCCATATGGCCCGTGAAGAATTGGGAAGACCACGTCGATTGCTAAATTCTTACCACCGGAAAATAAACCCTGGCTGGTAATACTCACTTCAAGTCCGGACTCTGGCACGGTAGGTAGGGCGCCATTTTGAATAATAAAACTTGTGTCCTCTGGCAGAAGTAACCATTTACCACTTTTTGTGATTCCAATTAACACGGGCTCAAAGGTGCTTCGATCAATAGCATTAAGAATTCCATTTGCTGAGATACATGAGATCTCATGTTCACTACTTTTACCGCCACAAATTATTGCAACTCTTACCTTACTCATTAGATTTCAGCCTTAATGCTTACTTTCATTAAATTTGCCATTGCATCCTTTGGTGTTAACGTTCCAGCCACAACATCTGAGACCGCTTCAATAATTGGAGCTTCAACCCCAACGCGATGGGCTAGTTCAAGCATTGCACCCGCTGAGTAAACACCTTCAACAGTTTTAACCACTTGTGCTCGAGCTTTTACAATTGAGCCAGATTTACCAAGTACTTCGCCAAAACTTCTATTACGAGATAGTGGTGATTGAGCACTTGCAACTAAGTCACCGATGCCAGCTAGACCTAAGAAAGTTAATGGTTTAGCTCCATACGCTTCACCAAGACGAGCAACCTCAGAAAGGCCACGGGTAATCATTAAACCTTGAGTATTTTCGCCATAACCCATTCCAACTGCGATACCAACGGCTAGGGCAATTACGCTCTTAGCAGCACCAGCAAACTCGCAACCAATTAAATCTGTAGATGGATATATTCTAAAATAATTTGTTGAAAAAATTTCCTGCATTATCTTTATAATTTCCAGATTTTCTGAAGCAACTACTGCTCCGGCAGGTTGCCTAGTAATTATTTCATTAGCCAAATTTGGTCCAGTAATTAAGCCAAATCTTGATTTATCCGCACCTAGTATCTCCTGGGCGATTTCCGTCATTCTAAGTTGCGTTTCAACCTCAATACCTTTTAAAGTGCTAATGATCGGCAAATTAGTTGGAAAAAATCCTTTCCAGCTTTCTAAATTTTCCCGCAAAGTCTGAGCCGGAATTGCTAATACGATCACATCAGCAAACTCTAAAACTGCCTTGATGTCAGTAGTTGCTTTTAACTCTTTTGGTAGATCAATACCTTTTAAAAATCTACGATTAGAGTGCCGACGATTTATTTCTCGGACAACCTTTTTATTCCTACCCCAAATTAATACCTGTTGACCTGAATCAATTAAAACTTGACCAAGGGTTGTTCCCCATGCACCAGAACCTAAAATTGCAACTTTTTTCATTTTTGATCTCGCTTAAAATTTCCAGTTCGAGGCAGCTGCGAATTTTTTGGATTAAAAATCTCCAATGGGGCTTTCTCCCCTCTTAAATCTTCTAACAGTCTTGTAATCGCACTCATTACAAAAGCTGTTGCCTCTTCCAGTGCAACTGGATCCTCAGCTCTGCCATACCATTTGGAAAAATCAAGTGGCTTACCCGCTATAACAGTTACCTTAGTTCGTGGAAATAATTTTGGTTTCTTACTATAAGCCGGCAAAATCTTTTGCGCACCCCACTGTGCACATGGGATCACCGGAACCTGTGTCAGGATTGCAAGACGAGCAATTCCAGTCTTTGCCTTCATTGGCCAGTAATTCTCATCCCTAGTCAGAGTTCCTTCTGGATAAACACCGAGTAGGTGACCTGCCTTCAAAAAAGCAATTGCATGTTGCAAAGATTGAGAGGCAAAGCTGGTCTCACGCTCTACTGGAATCTGGCCAGCACCAAGAAGTACTCTGCCAATAATAGGTAATCTAAAAAGTGAGGCTTTGCCTAAATACCTAGGCGCCCTGCCATTGTTATATAAAAAATGAGTAAATAAAAGTGGGTCTACATATGAGATGTGATTACAAACGGCAATTGCTGCCCCGCTTTTTGGAATATTTTCCACCCCACGCCAATCCCGCTTGGCTATTAAATTTAAAAGTGGGCGGATTAAATTTGCACCAAACCGAAACCAACTTGTTGCGCCTAATGGTTTACCCGATGGTGGGGCATAGGAAATCTTTAGATCGGTAGACACCGCGTAATTCTACGACTATTCATCATCTTGGCTATAAATGAGCGTAAAAAGCGGGATCTCACGCATGAGATCCCGCTAATTAACAACTTTTTTTACTTACGACGCTTTGCCTTCTTCGCTTTCTTAGCTGGTTTACGTGCAACCTTCTTTGCTTTGCCAGCTTTCTTAACAGCCTTTGCAGGTGCTGCCTTTGCTGGTGGTGTTGGTGCTGCGCCTAACTTACGTGCACCAGAGATAACCTCTTTCAATCCCTTTGCAGGTAGAAAGCGAACCTTCTTGCTGGCTTTAATTTGAATTGATTCACCGGTAAATGGGTTACGTCCCTTACGTGCTGGACGATCTACCTTCTTAAACTTACCGAAATCATTAATCATTACATCATCACCTTTTGAGATATTGCGAATAATCGCATCAAAAACAACCTCAACGGCGCGTGCAGCTTCTTTCTTACTATCACCAAATTGTGGTGCTAGATAAGCGATGAACTGGGCCTTGTTCATTTAATCCCCTTATTTACGCGTAAACATTAAGCGTTTGCTTAACTAGGGTTAATCTATGGGGTGATTAGAAATACTTTGATTAATTAATTCGGTGTGTCGCAAGCAAATTCTTAATATAAATCAAGGGTTTTAGCGTAAAAAAGATAACTCTAAATAATTACTTTAGAGTTTTAACTTAGCGAATAGGTAGTGTTTTAGGCTTAAAACTCGCTCTTTTTTCTTCAAACTTTGTAACCTGATCAATTTTAGTAAATGTAAGGCCAATATCATCTAGCCCTTCCATAAGGCGCCAACGGGTGTAATCATCAATTGCAAAGTTAAGAGTAGTCCCCTGGTATGAAATAGTTTTACTCTCTAAATCAACTGTTATCTGAGTCTCTGGCTTGCTTTCAATTACCTGCCAGATCTTTTCAATCTCATCTTGGCTTAATATCACCGTTAATAAGCCCATCTTTTGTGAATTACCACGGAAGATATCTGCAAAGCGGCTAGATAAGACAACTTTGAATCCATAATTTTGAAGTGCCCAAACTGCATGCTCTCGGGATGAGCCAGTTCCAAAATCTGGGCCAGCAACTAACACAGTTGCATTTTTGTATTGAGGTTGATTTAACACAAAGGTTGGATCATTGCGCCAAGCAGCAAAAAGTCCGTCCTCAAAGCCACTCTTTGTTATTCGCTTTAGGTAAACCGCTGGAATTATCTGATCGGTATCAACATTGCTACGACGAAGTGGCAATGCACTGCCGGTATGTTTTATGAATTTTTCCATGTTACAAATCCGCCGGTGAGGCTAAGGTGCCCTTTAAAGCAGTCGCAGCAGCCACTAATGGGCTCACCAGGTGGGTCCGGCCGCCCTTTCCTTGTCTTCCTTCAAAGTTTCTATTACTAGTTGATGCTGCCCGCTCGCCTGGTTTTAATTGATCTGGATTCATTCCCAAACACATTGAACAACCAGCACTTCGCCATTCCGCACCAGCATCAATAAATACTTTATCTAGCCCTTCAGATTCTGCTTGCAGACGCACTCTGGCTGAGCCAGGAACAACTAATAACCGAAGTGATTGGGCAATCTTTTTTCCTTTAATAACCTCAGCCGCTGATCTTAGATCTTCAATTCGGCCATTTGTACAAGAGCCTAAAAAGACAGTATCTACCTTGATTGATTTAAGTGGAGTTCCAGGTTTTAAATCCATGTATTCAAGCGCACGTTCAGCTGCTCCGCGATCTTCAGCATTACTTAAATCAGCAGGGTTTGGCACAGATGCACTAAGTGGAAGACCTTGTCCTGGGTTGGTCCCCCAAGTTACAAATGGTGCTAAATCATCAGCATTTAAATTGATCTCTTTATCAAAATTAGCATCAGAATCTGTTGTCAAAGTTTTCCAATAGGTAAGGGCAGCATCCCAATCAGCACCATCTGGTGCATGGGGTTTGTCTTTTACATAATCAAAAGTAGTTTGATCTGGCGCAATTAATCCAGCTCTAGCCCCTGCTTCAATTGACATGTTACAGATTGTCATTCGAGCCTCCATTGAGAGAGCTCTGATTGCACTACCACGGTACTCAAGAATGTAACCTTGACCACCGCCGGTACCAATCTTTGCAATAACTGCCAAGATAATATCTTTACTGGTAACACCGGCTTTCAAAGTGCCCTCAACATTTATCGCCATTGTTTTAGGGCGAATTAATGGCAAGGTTTGAGTGGCAAGTACATGCTCAACCTCACTTGTACCAATTCCAAATGCAAGCGCACCGAATGCTCCGTGAGTTGAGGTATGAGAATCACCGCAAACAATTGTCATACCGGGCTGAGTAATTCCAAGTTGTGGCCCAACCACATGCACAATTCCCTGCTCTACATCTCCTAGTGAATGAAGCCGGACACCAAACTCCTCACAATTTTTCCGCAAAGTGTCAACCTGTAACTTTGAAACTGGATCAGCAATTGGTTTATCAATATTAAGAGTTGGCACATTATGGTCTTCGGTTGCAATTGTTAAGTCTGGACGGCGAACTTTACGATCTGCAAGGCGTAAACCATCAAATGCTTGTGGGCTAGTCACTTCATGAATTAAGTGAAGATCTATATAAAGTAAATCTGGTTCACCAGCGGTAGAGCTAACTACGTGCTCTGACCAAATCTTTTCCGCTAATGTCTTTCCCATTTACTTTACAACTCCTTGTTAAATTTCCGTCTCGGATTTGCTTCTCAATAGTTGAGATGGCATTATCAGAGTATGGACAGAAAGAATAGCGGAGTTGGTGTATTAGACAAAGCCGTAAAAATTCTATCTGCCTTAGAGGCCGGACCTCAATCATTAAGTGATCTTGTATCCACCACGGGAATTGCTCGCCCAACCGCACACCGGTTAGCGGTGGCGCTTGAGCACCACAGATTAGTAAGTAGAGATTTTTCGGGCCGGTTTGTTCTTGGTTCCCGCTCCTCTGAGTTAGCAGCCGCAGCTGGTGAAGATAAATTACTTGCTATCGCAGTACCTGCACTTACTGCATTACGCGATGCAACAAGTGAGAGTGCTCAGTTATACCGCCGCCAAGGTGATTTAAGAATTTGTGTTGCAACCGCAGAAAGATTGACAGGATTACGGGATTCAGTTCCAGTTGGAACTGCGTTAACAATGCAAGCTGGCTCGGCTGCACAAATACTTCTTGCTTGGGAGGAGCCAGAGAAACTCCACCGTGGCTTAACAAACGCAAAATTTACCGCAGCAAACCTTTCTGCTGTCCGGCGCCGCGGTTGGGCACAATCAGTTGGTGAGCGAGAAGCAGGAGTTGCATCAGTTTCCGCACCAGTTCGTGGACCAAATAATAAAGTTATTGCAGCGGTAAGTATTAGTGGACCGATTGAAAGATTAAGTAGACAGCCTGGACGAATTCATGCAGCTGCAGTCGTTGCAACTGCAGCTAGATTGAGTGATTACTTACTTAAAAATAGTAAGTAAATAAAGTAGCTCCGAGGGGATTCGAACCCCCGTAGCTGGCTTGAGAAGCCAGAGTCCTAGGCCACTAGACGACGGAGCCGTACGGTAAAACATTAAATAAATCGCTGGGGTACCAGGACTCGAACCTAGACAAGCTGAACCAGAATCAGCTGGGCTGCCAATTACCCCATACCCCAATATTTAATTTTAAAGCAGGGATAAGAATACCCTGCGCCACAAATTATTTGGAAATTGCCGCCTTTATTCGCAAGATTGAACGCTCTTTTCCTAGTAACTCCAATGACTCAAATAATGGTGGTGAAATATGTGATCCCGTTACCGCAATTCGCAAAGAACTAAAGGCAATTCTTGGCTTAAGTCCCATTTCATCAATTAAAGCAGTTCTTAGCACTCCTTCAATACTTGTGTGATCCCATGAAGATAGTGATTCAATTTTGGTTAAAGCAACCTTTAAAACCGCTTGAGATGAGTCATCTGAGATCTTTGGAAGCTCTTCAGAGTCGATTTTAAAATCTTTTACAAATAAGAAGTTAAGCATTTTAGGTATTTCCGATAATTTTACAATTCGCTCCTGAATAATAGGTAGTGCTGACTTAACAACTGCAATTTCCTCTGAGCTGCCAGAAATAACCTTTGAATTAAGCAGAAAAGGCAATGACCACTCTAAAAATTTATCTAGGGTAAGAGCTCTTATTTTGTCACCATTAATTGCCTCTAGTTTTTTCATATCAAATCTAGCTGGGCTGCTATTTACTCGCTCGACCGTAAATAATGAAACTAGCTCATCCATCGTAATATTTTCCTTGTCATCTCCTGGTGACCAACCAAGTAATGCAAGATAATTACAAATTGCCTCCGGTAAAAAACCTTGCTCGCGATACCAAGCAATGGAAACCTCACCATTTCGTTTTGAAAGCTTTGTATTATCTTGTCCCATTACAAATGGTAAATGTGCAAACAAAGGATAGTCATCTGGTTTAACACCCATTGCTTGATAAACACGGATTTGTCTTGGGGTAGATGAAAGTAAATCCTCACCTCTTAATATATGAGTAATCTTCATTAAAACATCATCGACGGCAACTGCAAGTGTATAAAGTGGCGAACCATCTGCACGGGCTAATACAAAATCTGGTACAAACTCATGATCAAACTTAACTTCACCTCGAATTTGATCAACAAATACTGTCTCTCCTTGTGGCATCCGCATTCTGACAACTGGTTTTCTCCCCGCTGCTTTATACTCATCAATTTGAGTATTTGAAAGATCACGGCACTTTCCGTCATATCCAGGTGCCTTGTTATTTTTCATTTGAATTTGTCGGCGCTCTTCAAGCTCTTCAGAAGTGCAATAACAATGATAAGCATCGCCTTGATCTAAGAATTTTTGTGCCCACTCAGCATAAATCTCTAATCTTTGAGATTGTAGGTAAGGTCCAAACTCACCACCAACTTCAGGGCCCTCATCCCAATTAAGTCCGAGCCATTTTAAGGTATCAATCGCAGCTTGAATATATTGATCTGTAACTCGCTCTGTATCTGTATCTTCAATTCTAAAGATTAATTTTCCACCAGTGTGACGGGCATATGCCCAATCAAAAAGAGCGGTACGAATGTTTCCAACATGTAAGTCACCAGTTGGTGAAGGTGCAAATCTGACTCTGACTTGTGATTTATTGGACACGAGCAGAAACCTTATTAGTAAGTGTGCCTAAACCTTCAATTTCAACCGATATTGAAGCTCCAGCCGGCATCGGACCAATTCCAGCGGGCGTACCAGTCAAAATTACATCACCTGGTAATAGAGTCATAACATTTGTTACAAACTCAATAATTTGTGGGATTTTAAAGATCATTTCAGACAAGACCGAAGACTGTTTAACCTCACCATTTAATGTAGCGGTGATTTTTTGATCTTTTGGTACGAACTCAGTTTCAATCCATGGTCCAAGCGGACAGAAAGTATCAAAACCCTTGGCACGACTCCACTGCCCATCCTTTTTTTGTAAATCTCTGGCCGTAACATCATTAGCTAATGTGTATCCATAAATAACATCTTTTGCCTTTGCAGCCGGAACCTCTTTACATATTCGGCCAATCACAATCGCTAGTTCAGCCTCATGATCAACTCGTTCACTCATACTTGGCCAAATAATCGTTTCATTTGGCCCTATTACAGATGTATTAGGTTTAATAAAGATTATTGGTTCAGTAGGAACAACTGAATCCATTTCTGCTGCATGGTCAGCGTAGTTTTTACCTATACAGACCACTTTGCTTCGCGGAATAACTGGTGCCAGCAACTTGACTTCACTTAATTTTAAACTCTTATCCTGCGGCACAATTCCAGAATAAATCGGGTCACCGCGCAACACCAGGATTGAGTCCTGATCATTTAAAACACCAAATAATGGATCAGTTCCAACTCCCAGCTCGGCAGGTGCAGAAAATCTAACGATGCGCATTAGAGCATCTTACAACTGTTAACTGATTTTTTAGTTTCAACAGATTGATCCAAATTCTGCTTATTTGAAGGGCGGCAGGTTAAATTTAGAGTGAACTCCGCCATTGCTTAAGAAATTCCTCTTGTAATCCAAACATCTGTTTTTCTTCATCTAACTCTTCATGGTCATAACCAAGTAAATGAAGTACGCCATGAACGGTTAGGAGTTGAAGTTCATCCCCCAATGATTGCTTTCCATTTTTTTCAGCAAATGCCGGGCACAAAACAATATCCCCAATCACACCCGGTCCATTAGAAGCTGAATTGGGTTTCATTTCATCCATTGGAAATGAGAGCACGTCGGTAGGTCCAGGTAAATCCATCCATTTAATATGAAGTTGAGTAATTTCTTCCTCATTAACTAATCTAATACTTAGCTCTGAATCTGGATGAATTCCTAATTTACCAAGAGCAAAGTTAGCAAGAGATTTAATTCCATCCTCATCGCACTTATATGTTGAATCATTTATTAACTCTATCTTCATGATCTACTGCCCAATGTTATTGAGTTAATTAACGATCACCCTTCCCGCTTCTAATCGGAAAGGTAGATTTTGAAATATTCTCATCCCAACTTCCATAAGCGGTAACAATGTCACCAACTAAACGATTTCGAACAACATCCTCGGCAGTCAAATGCATAAATGAAATATCATCGACATCTTTTAAAATATCCTGAACTATTCTTAGCCCGGATTGTGAATTATTAGGAAGATCAACCTGTGTCACATCGCCAGTAACTACCATTTTGGAACCAAAGCCAAGACGGGTTAAAAACATTTTCATCTGCTCACCGGTTGTATTTTGAGCCTCATCTAAAATAATAAATGCATCATTAAGAGTACGGCCACGCATATATGCAAGAGGTGCAACCTCAATTACACCTGAGTTCATAAGTCTAGGTATTGCATCTTGATCAATCATGTCATGAAGAGCATCAAATAATGGACGAAGATACGGATCAATTTTTTCATGAAGAGTTCCGGGTAAAAATCCTAATCGCTCACCTGCTTCAACAGCAGGGCGGGTTAAAATAATTCGATTAACTTGTTTTGCCTGCAATGATTGAATTGCCTTTGCCATCGCAAGGTAGGTTTTTCCAGAGCCAGCTGGCCCTATTCCAAAAGTAATTGTGTTGGCATCGATTGCATCCACATACTTCTTTTGATTTGCAGTTTTTGGCCGGATAGTTTTACCACGGTTACTTAAAATATTTAGCGAGAGAACCTCTGCTGGATGTTCGGCTGGATCTTGCTTAATCATTCCAATCGATCTACGCACCATGTCCACTGTCAGGCTCTGGCCACTACGCAAAATAGCAATTAATTCATCTATTAAATCTACAAATTTTTTTGCTTCCTCAATCTCACCTTTTACATATATTTCATTTCCACGAACCGTAATTGAGAGATGTGGGAATTGATTTTCTAGAATTCTAAGATGAGAGTCACTAGGACCAACAAGTGTGACCATTGGAAATGCGGCCGGTACTTTAATAACGATTGGATCCATTACGAGAACTCTATATTTAACCAGGCGGCCAAGCGAATGCCCTGCCGGCTAGCAGATGAAGGTGAGCGTGGAAGACTGACTGACCCGCACCAGCGCCGGTATTAATGTTCAACCGATAACTTTCAAGCCCATATTCACTCGCTATATCTGCAGCTGCCTTAAACAATTCGGAAGTCAATTCTGAATCAGCAATAGAGACTTCTCCAATATTTTCGAAATGTTTGTTTGGAATTATTAAAACATGAGTCGGGGCTTGAGGTGTTATATCGTTAAAAGCAGTAATTAATTCTGTCTTTTTGATAATTGTGGCAGGAATATCACCACTAACTATTTTACAAAATAAACAATCCATACCTACCAACGCCCTAACTTAGTTTGAACTGCTGCTAGTGCTGCAAACCCTGCATGAGCAGAACGTAGCACTGGCTCCCCTAACTTAATTATATTGGTGGTACCCCCATTAAACATTTGTAGTTCCTCTTCAGTAATCCCACCCTCTGGACCAATAATTAAGTAAATGATCGCTATATCTTTAGGTATGTTCAATTCTGAAAATTTAGTTTCGGCATCTTCATGAAAGATGAGCGAATAAGGGGAAGAACTTAATATTTCCGCTAATTGCTTTGAGTCAACTGAATTACTTAATTTAGGAATTACAACTCTACGTGCCTGTTTACAAGATTCCTTAATTGTAGATTCCCATTTTTCAACAGAATCTGGCTGCCATTTACTAATTGATCGATCTGATTGCCATGGAATAATGCGATCAACTCCAGCAACAGTGATCAGGTCTAACATTTCTTTAGTCCGGTCAGATTTTGTAATTGCTTGCACTATAACTAACTCTGGTTTAATTGATTTTTTCTCTCCATGATCCAAAACCTTTATCAGCAAAGATTTTTTTCCTACCTCTTCAATTGGCCCAGAGACCCAGCTACCGGCGCCATCAGAAACCATAATCTCTTCACCCACTTTTACTCTTAATACCTTAATTGCATGATGGGCATCATCTTTATCTAAGAGTTGAGAGCTTCCACCACTTAATTTGTCAACAAAAAATAGGGAAAGCACTACCGGAAGGCATTTCTAACTTTACTAAAAAATCCTTCATCTTCATTTGTATGGATTATTACCTTGCTGGGTTGCTCATTTCTAAGTTGAGCAAACTTTTTTAGTAACTCACTCTGATCTTTGTTTAATTTACTTGGAGTTATAACATCAACATGGACTATTAAATCTCCCCGACCAGATCCTCTTAATTTTGTTACACCAAGGCCTTTTAATACAACCGTAGATCCACTCTGTAGTCCTTCAGAAATTTGTACGCTTTTCATACCATCTAAAGTTTGAATTTCTACTTTTGTACCTAGCGCAGCAGAAGTCATTGGAATTCCAATTGAAATATGAAGGTTATTTCCATCTCGAATTAAAAATTCATGTGGGATTTCGACAATTTCTACATATAAGTCACCAGCTGCTCCTCCACCTGGTCCAACTTCTCCTTGCCCGCTTAGCTGAATGCGATTACCAGTTTCAACACCAGCTGGAATTTTAATTGGAATACTTTTACGTGATCGCACTCTGCCATCACCTGCACACTCTCCACAGGGATCAGAAATTATTGAACCAAATCCTTGGCAACTAGCACATGGCCTGCTAGTCATTACTTGTCCCAAAATAGATCTTGCTACTTGCTGTGTTTCACCTCTACCCTTGCAAATATCACAGGTTCTAGGTCGTGAATCATTAGCACAGCCACTTCCGCCACACTTGCTACAGGCAACAGCAGTTTCAACATTTAACTCACGATCACACCCAAAGGTTGCTTCACTTAAATTAACCTCTACTTTTATCAATGCATCTTGACCAGGACGATTTCTTGGACGAGGTCCGCGTTGCTGTCCGCCACCAAAAAAAGCATCCATAATGTCGCCAAAGCCAAAACCTGCATTAGAAAACCCGCTACCGAAACCATTTCCACCAATGTCGTAATTTTGTCGCTTATCTGGATCACTTAATATTTCATAGGCTGCGGTGATCTCTTTAAATTTGTCAGAGATCTTTGGATCTGGATTTACATCAGGATGATAGTTTCTAGCTAATTTTCGGTATGCCTTTTTAATTTCATCAAAACTTGCATCTCGACCTACGCCGAGTGTTTCATATAAATCAGCCATCTTCTATTTATTCTCCGTTAAAAATCGACCAACATAATTGGCAACTGCGTTAACAGCTGTAATTGATGAAGCGTAATCCATGCGAGTTGGTCCTAATATTCCAAGTGCGCCGATATTTGCATACCCAACCTTGACTAAACTGGTACTTTGTAAACTTTTTTCGCTTTGCTCATCACCAATTTGAACTCTTACTGAAGAGTCTGTGCCAGATAACAATCTAAGCAAAACCACCTGCTCCTCAAGGGCTTCAAGGATCGGGTGAATACTGCCTAACAAATCTTGATTAGAGCGAGCAAGGTTTGATCTTCCAGCCAAAACTACTTTTTCCTCTGGTTGTTCAACTGCCATTTCAATCAAAGTCGTAATTATTACTACGACATTAGATTTATCATCTCCGCGATAATTTCTAGATAATCCTTCTAAGTTGCTTGCAACACTAGAGAGGGATTGAGTAGCGATAGATAGGTTAACTTTTTTATGTAAATCAGATAGTGCTGCTTCAGTTATTTCAAAAGGTAACTCGACCATTCTTTGCTCAACTCGGCCAGTATCTGTAATTAGAACAATCATTACTCTTGTTGTATTTAATAGCACTAACTCGATATGACGAACTTTGGCTTTGATAAGAGATGGGTATTGAACAACTGCTACCTGCTTTGTAACTTGAGCAAGCAGGCGAACTGTTCTTGAAATTACATCATCTAAATCAGTTGCACCATCTAAGAAGTTTTCAATTGCTTTACGTTCTGCAGTAGACAAGGGTTTAATCTCAGCAAGCTGATCAACAAAAACACGATAACCTTTATTTGTTGGAATTCGACCAGCACTTGTGTGAGGTTGAGTAATTAATCCAGCATCTTCTAGCACAGCCATTTCATTACGAATAGTTGCAGGTGAAACTCCTAATCCAGATCGCTCAGCTAAGGTTTTAGAGCCAACTGGCTCTTCACTGGCAACATACTCATCCACTATTGCCTTTAGGATTTCTAGCTGTCTACCAGCGACCTTATTACTCATAAGCCAACGCTACTACAAGAGGATTTCACGGACGATTCGATCTGCAATAAGCCGTCCATCCAAGGTTAAGGTTGCTCTGCCATTATTCCAATCACCTTTATCTAGGTGCCCACTTTCAACATACCCAGATAAACCTAAAATTTGTTGTTCATTTAAAGTACTTTTCTCAACTCCACTTGGTAACCGAATAGAGAGCATTAAACGTTCGCTCTCTATTTGTAATTCTTCAAGCTCTTCTGAGTCGGCAACTGGTGACTCATTGGCTTCAATTTTCTGCTTATAAAGGTTTGGGTGTTTTACATTCCAAAAACGTTTTCCATTTAAATGTGAGTGGGCGCCAGGACCTGCACCCCACCAATTCTTTCCAAGCCAGTAGGCAAGGTTATGTTTACTTTCAGAATTAAGCTTTGACCAATTACTTAATTCATACCAATTAAAGCCGGACTTTGTAAATGCATCTTCTGCCATTAAATACTTCTCTGCAGTTAAATCATCATCGACTTGATCAACTTCACCCCGCTTTATTTGTGCTGCTAGCTTTGTGCCCTCTTCAATGATTAGTGCATACGCAGAGATATGAGTGATGGGAAGGGAGAGTGCGGTATCGATAGATTTTTGCCAATCCAACTTGGACTCTCCGGGTGTTCCGTAAATTAAATCAACTGAAATTTCTTTGAACCCAACCTCACGAGCCCATTTAGTTACTTGATAAAGATTATCTGGATTATGTGTCCGATCTAGTGTAGCCAATACATGTGGCACAGCAGATTGCATTCCAAATGAAATTCTATTAATACCAGCTTGGTAAAATTTCTCTAACTTTTCTTTATCCACTGTATCTGGATTGCTCTCTAAGGTAATTTCAATATCACTGGCTAAATCAAACTCAGACCCAATAACAGTAATTATCGACTTAATCTCCTCTGCCTCCATAAGAGATGGAGTGCCGCCACCGAAAAAAATAGATGGTACAACTGCGCGCTCACCTACCTGTTTACGAGCAGATTTAATCTCTGTGATTAATAAATTTGTATAGGAACTAGTTATGCTTTTAAGGCCGGTTGTAATTTTAAGTTCACTGGGTGTGTAGGTATTGAAATCACAATATCCGCACCTTTTTATGCAATAAGGGATATGAATATAAAATGCTAGATCCACTTACTTTTTCTTTTCACTCGCTTTATCTGAATCAGTGGTCAATGCAGCAATAAATGCCTCCTGCGGAACTTCAACTCTGCCAACCATCTTCATCCGCTTCTTACCCTCTTTTTGCTTTTCCAGGAGTTTGCGCTTACGAGTGATATCTCCGCCATAGCACTTTGCCAATACATCTTTTCGGATTGCTCTAATATTTTCTCGAGCAATGATTTTTGCACCAATTGCTGCTTGAATTGGAACCTCAAACTGTTGACGAGGAATTAACTCTCTTAATTTTCCAGTCATTGTCACACCATATGCATAAGCCTTATCGCGGTGAACAATTTGACTAAATGCATCAACTTTTTCACCCTGCAATAAAATATCAACTTTAACTAAATCTCCAGCCTCTTCCCCAATTGGTTCATAATCAAGTGAGGCATAACCTTTCGTTCTAGATTTAAGCTGATCAAAGAAATCAAATACAATTTCAGCAAGTGGCAATGTGTAGCGAATCTCAACCCGGTCCTCAGATAAATAATCCATACCTTTTTGCACGCCTCGCCGTTGCTGACAAAGCTCCATGATTGTTCCGATAAATTCACTCGGTGCCAAAATAGTGGCCTTAACTATTGGTTCTTGTACTTCAGCGATTTTTCCATCTGGATACTCAGATGGATTTGTTACAACTAATTTCTTGCCATCATCTAATGTGACCTTGTAAACCACGCTAGGAGCGGTAGAAATTAAAGTTAGTCCAGCCTCTCTTTCAAGTCTTTCTCTTACGATCTCCATGTGTAGTAGACCTAAGAAGCCACATCTAAAACCGAAACCAAGTGCGTCAGATGACTCTGGTTCAAAAACTAAAGCAGCATCATTTAATTGCAGTTTATCTAATGCTTCACGGAGCATTGGATACTCAGTTCCATCTAATGGAAATAGTCCAGAAAAAACCATTGGCTTTGGATCCTTATATCCAGCAAGTGCGACTGTGGCTGGGTTGTTGTAAGTTGTTACAGTATCGCCCACACGAGACTGCCTTACATCCTTAACTCCAGTAATTAAATAACCTACTTCACCAACACCTAAACCATTACTAGCCATCGGCTCTGGTGAAATAACTCCAACTTCAAGCATTTCATGTCTCACACCCGTTGAATACATCTGAATTTGATCTCGAGGTGAAAGGTGTCCATCAACAACACGAACATAGGTAACCACACCACGGTAGGAGTCATAAACTGAATCAAAAATTAATGCTCGAGTAGGAGCTTTTGGATCACCAACCGGTGGTGGAATTTGCTTCACAATTTGATCAAGTAATTCTTCAACTCCGGCTCCAGTTTTTCCAGATACTCGCAAGCAATCTTCAGGCTTACAACCAATTAAATTAGCAAGCTCTACTGCAAATTTTTCAGGTTGCGCAGCCGGTAAATCAATCTTATTTAATACTGGAATTATGGTCAGATTATTTTCCATTGCTAGATAAAGATTTGCTAAGGTCTGCGCTTCGATACCTTGAGCACAATCAACCAAAAGGACCGCGCCTTCACATGCTGCAAGAGAGCGAGATACCTCATAGGTGAAGTCAACATGGCCAGGCGTATCGATCATATTCAAAATATATTCTTGGTTATCAATTCCTGATCTCCAGGGCAATCTAACTGCCTGGCTTTTAATTGTTATTCCTCGTTCACGTTCAATATCCATTCGATCTAGATATTGCGCACGCATATTTCTATCCTCTACAACACCAGTAATTCCCAACATGCGATCGGCCAAAGTAGATTTACCGTGATCGATATGTGCAATGATGCAAAAATTTCTAATTTGCGCAGGATTTGTGGCAGCAGGCTGCGGAGCTTTTGCAATCGAGATGGAAGGCATTTATGCCTTAGGAGTGTCTAGAAAATTAACGAACGCCAGCTTTGTTGGCTAACTTCGCCATCGCTGACTTTTTATTTGCTGCGTTATTGGCATGAATTACGCCTTTTGAAACCGCCATATCTAATGAACGGGACGCATCCTTAAACTCTGCTTTAATTTTTGCAGCATCTCCAGCAGTTACCGCATCGCGAAATTTACGAATTGCAGTACGAAGCGCTGAACGATAAGCCTTGTTGCGATCTTGCGCTTTGTTATTGGTACGAATTCGTTTGATCTGGGATTTGATATTTGCCACTGAAGATTACCTTTTCTCTTTTATCTCTTAAAAACTTATCTAAGAAGATCGGTAGGATATCAGCGTAAGGGCCTTACGCTCAAACTGAGCGTGGTTATCTCGCACTTTTTGCCGCACATACGGTCATTATCGCTCGCTCTAAGGCATAGATCGGATCAGCAGCCGCTCCCTTGATATCAGCATCAGCAGTTGCCGTTGCCACAACCGCCTTAATTAATCCACTCTCACTCCAACCTATTAACTGTTTGCGAGCTTTATCAATTTGCCAAGGAGCAATCGCTAATGTTGAAGCTAACTCAAATGATCTAACACTTCTAGAGACCCCAGAGACTTTTGCAAGAGTTCGCAGCGATGATGCAAGAGCACTAACAATTAAAACTGGGTCAGTTCCAGTTGAAAGTGCGTTCCGTAAGTTTATTAAGGCAATTGCTGTGTTACCTTCAAGTGCAGCATCTGCAACATCAAAGCCCGTACTTTCTACTCTTCCCATCTGATATCGAGCAACATCATTCTCGTCAATCACTTTTTGTAAGGCAACATCAGATGCAAGTTGAGAACAAGCCGCACTTAACTCTCTTAAGTCACTGCCCAAAGAATCAATCAATGCATTGACCGCCTCTGTACTTACTTTTCGATCAAGCCTCTTAAACTCAGCCCGAACAAATTCAGATTTTTCACTCTCTTTCTTAATCGCCTCAGCTGCAATCACCTCTGGATTAAGTTTCTTTATTTTATCTACTAGAGCTTTACCCTTCACACCTCCTTTATGCCAAAGAACTAAGGTTAGATTTTCATCTTGATTTTCCAAATAACTTGCGATCTCATCACTACATTCGGCGGTTAAATCTTGTAGATCTTTAATTACGACAACTCGTGCGTCGGCAAAAAGTGAAGGTGCCAGGCTGTCGGTAATAACCCCAACCTCTAATTCATCCGCCGAAAAAATAGTTGATTGTGCGCCAGATTTTGTTGCAATGACATTTGAAATGGCGCGATCAGCAAGCAAACTCTCTGCCCCTTGTATTAAAACTAACCCCACCTAATTTGCCACCATTCTTTTCCAGTAACCCTGATCTTATTAGGTGAGGCAAGTGCTAGCCCACCAGATTGGTCGGTACGCCAGACTGAAATCTGCCGGCGCTTAAGTTGAGTAATTAGATCCGGTGAGGGGTGTCCATACTTATTTCTCGCTCCAACACTGATTAGGGCAACTTTAGGTTTAAGTAGATCCAACATTGGCAAGTACTGGTAGTTAGATCCATGGTGAGAAACTTTGAGCACATCAACCGGAACCAAATCACCTGAATTACTAATTAATTCTTGCACCGGTGGTTCGATATCTCCGGCAGTAAATAATGAGAGCTGCCTGGTCTTAATTAATAGTGCAATGCTGGAATTATTAATTTCTGAACCATCTCCAGGTAGTGACTGAAAATCTTGTGCAATAGCTTTTGGCCATAACACCTTAATTTTTAAATCATTAACGGGAAATACATAGTTATCCCCTGCTTTTACGGTTTTAACTTTTATTCCACTAAGTAGATTCTTAACCGATTCATATGCTTGTTCTGGTTGAAAGTTATTTGAGATCCAAACCTCGCCAATATTTCTACCTTTAATCACAGAGGCAACACCACCAACATGATCAGCATGAAAATGAGTTAGAACCAAAAGCGGAATTTTCTTAATCTTTAACTGATGTAGGCATCTATCCATCTTGATTAAATCTGGCCCTGTGTCTATTACTAATCCACTTCCGTTTCCAAGGTTTACAACCATTCCATCACCTTGACCAACATCGCAATTGGCAATTTGCCATGCTGATCCCGGCCAAGCAAGTGGACCAACTAATAATTGGAGAATAAGTAAAATAAAGATTGAAATTGCAATTATTCGTTTTTTAATAAGGAAAAGGATTACCAATAATAGAAATACTGCAGAGAAAATGCCACTTTGGTTAAAGGTTATTACTGAAAATTTGTTCATCTGTTTACATATCAAAACAATCCAACTTGAAAAAGGTGTAATAATTAAAATAATAAAATACGAGAAAGTTCCCGCAATAGGCGCCAAGATCGCAGCAATAAAGCCAAGAACTGTTATTGGTGCAATGACTGGGGCAACAAGAATATTTGCTGGAATAGTAGCAAGTGAAAATTGATTAGAAAGTAATATGATCACCGGGAAACAAAAAATCGTTGCACTTACTGGAATAACTATTGAATCCAAAATCCATGGTATTTTTATATATCTCTCTAATTTACTATTTAAAAATGGTGGTAGGAGCAATATCCCAGCAGTTGCCAATACCGATAATGCAAAACCGGGATCAATTGCTTGGAAGGGGTCAACTAATACCAATAGCGAGATAGCACATCCCAGCGATGGAATGCCAAAGGATTTGTCTCCTAAAACTCTTGCAATTAAAACTACTGCGGTCATTACCGCCGCTCGCAATACAGATGGCGTCGGGCGAACGAGGAATATAAAAATTAATAGAATTGAAAAAACTAGGTAAAGCCGAAGACGCAGTTTCCTAACAAAGTATTTAAGTAGCCAAAGTAAGAATGTGGCCACTAAGGCAAAATTTGCACCGCTTACAGCTGTTAAGTGAGATAAGCCAACTCTACGCATTTCTTCTATAAATGCTGACCGCTGTAGTGATGTATCCCCAAGTACAATCCCTGGAATAAGGGATCCAGCATCAGTTGGTTTAACTAACTTTTTAAAACTCTCCCTAACCGATGTTGTAGCTGAAAAGATTTTCCTAGAGCTATTAGTTACCTCTATTTCTGCAGATGAGATTAAGAGCGCAGCCACCTTTCGCTCTTTACTTTTAATCACGCGAACCTGAGTACGGATAGATTGATCAATAGATAGTTGCTGACTTAAATCAAATTTAAGACGTGTGGGCAGATCCACTTTTGCCTGGCCTATTTTTGTTAACTTAAAAAGCACGCTGTATTGAGCAGTTAATTTACTGGATCCAACCACATTGCCCTCCTTAACAATTGGATCAGTTTGAATAACACCTTCAACCTCAACCTGGGTATTGAAATAGCTAATTAGCAATTGATTATTTAGCGCAAACT
>Ga0214919_10001888_pt1 | contig 33650 bp, 37 predicted proteins | sample LL1503_MetaG_FD_177994 | JGI IMG/M metagenome (GOLD analysis project Ga0214919, IMG submission 177994) | Freshwater microbial communities from Lake Lanier, Atlanta, Georgia, United States - LL-1503 | ecosystem: Environmental > Aquatic > Freshwater > Lake | place: USA: Georgia | collected... | reverse complement strand
TATTAAATTTTAAAATATTTTTAAATTTTTGTTATAAATAAAGTTTAAAATTTAAAATTAATGGTTAAATTAATAAAATTATATTTTTTATAATTTTATTGAAAACCTTAATTTACCAGCCTTGTGTACTAAGGTGTAAAAGGACATTTAGAATGTTTAAAATATGCTCATGAAAATAGATGTTCTTTGAAAGAAAATATATATATATATATATATATATGTTCTTTTGCTGCATTAAATGGACATTTAGAGTGTTTAAAATATCTAATTGAGAAAAAATGTCTAGGATATGAAAAATATATTAAATAAAAAATGATTTATTTTAATTTTAAATTTATAAAAAAGTAATAACATTAGTGATTTTACCTAAAAATGTCTGAATTAATTTCAATAGAAAAAATACCAGATTGGTTAAAAAATTCTATCTTTTATCAAAATCTTGATAAAGAAGATATTTATATATCCATTCCAAAAGATAAATTTGAAAATGAAATAAAAATTAATAATATTGATGATCTATACAAATATTTAGAAATAATAAGATATTGGATGATAATTAATTGTCCATATGAAATATATAATTATATAAAATTAAATAAAGATATTATTAATTTCTCTTACATTAGAGATAACTTTTATGATTTACCTTTTTTAGATGAATTTGAAATCTTATGTTCAATAGAAAATAATAAAGATGAATATTTTATTTGTATAGAAGCTTCTAAAAAAGGATATTTAAATTTATTAAAATATGCTCATAAAAATGGTTGTTCTTGGAATGGAAGATTTAATTATTCTTGGAGTGAAAATACTTGTTCTATTTCTGCAAGAAATGGATATTTAGAGTGTTTAAAATACGCTCATGAAAATGGATGTTCTTGGAATAAAGATACGTGTTCTAATGCTGCATATAAAGGACATTTAGAATGTTTAAAATATTCTTATGAAAATGGATGTCATTGGGATGAAGATACATGTTCTTATGCTGCAAGAAATGGATATTTAGAGTGTTTAAAATACGCTCATGAAAATGGATGTTCTTGGAATAAAGATACGTGTTCTAATGCTGCATTTAAAGGACATTTAGAATGTTTAAAATATTCTTATGAAAATGGATGTCATTGGGATGAAGATACATGTTCTTATGCTGCAAAAAATGGACATTTAGAGTGTTTAAAATATGCTCATGAAAACGGTTGTCCTTGGGATAAAGATACGTGTTCTAATTCTGCATATAAAGGACATTTAGAATGTTTAAAATATTCTTATGAAAATGGATGTCATTGGGATAAAAGAACTTGTTCTTCTGCTGCAAAAAATGGACATTTAGAATGTTTAAAATACGCTCATGAAAATGGATGTTCTTGGAATAAAGATACGTGTTCTAATGCTACGTTAAATGGACATTTTGAATGTTTAAGATACGCTCATGAAAATGGATGTTCTTGGAATAAAGATACGTGTTTTAATGCTGCATATAAAGGACATTTAGAATGTTTAAAATACGCTCGTGAAAATGGTTGTCCTTGGGATGAAAATACTTGTTCTTATGCTGCATATAAAGGACATTTAGAATGTTTAAAATACGCTCATGAAAATGGTTGTCCTTGGGATGAAAATACTTGTTCTTATGCTGCAGAAAATGGAAATTTAGAATGTTTAAAATATGCTTATGAAAATGGTTGTCCTTGGGATGAAAATACTTGTTCCTATGCTGCAGAAAATGGAAATTTAGAATGTTTAAAATATGCTCATGAAAATAGTTGTCCTTGGGATGAAGATATATGTGCTTATGCTGAAGATAATGGATATTTAGAATGTTTAAAATATTTAATTGAGAAAAAATGTCCAGGATATAAATAATATATTTAATAAAAATTTATAAATTTATTTCAAATAAATAAAATTTTAATATATTAATAAAAATTAAAATAGAAGATATACCAAATTGGTTAAAAGATTCTATCTTTTATCAAAATCTTGATAAAAAAGATATTTTTATATCCATTCCAAAAGATAAATTAGAAAATGGATGTTCTTATGAAGAAGAAATTTAAAATATTCTAGATGTATAAAATAAATTTAATTAAGTTTTAAATTTTTTTTTAAGATCTTCTGTTATTCCTGCATTAAAAACACTAGGAAAACATGATATTTCCGCATCAAATACATCATCTTGAGTATCATTAAAATAAGTATAATAACTAGAATCTGTAATTGGAGGAGTTGCGGAACAATCTTTATAATCTTTAGGAAAAGGTTTATTAACTTCAATTAATTTATCAGAACAATAATAACCATCTGTTAGATTACCATTTGTTAATGTCCATGTTTCATATTCATATGGAGCTTCTTTATTTATTTTTGGATCCCATATACCATCATATAATAATTTTCCTTTATTTAAACAATATTTACCTTTTGTTAATTCATTTACTGGTTTTATATCATCCATGTAAATATTACCAATATAATTTTTATAATAATTTGGTGATAGAGGTATATTAGTTGCCGTTTGAAAATTTAAATTATTATAATTTCTTTCATCTAGTTTTTTACATTCATCTATTGGGTTTATAATTGAATTATCTATATTATCAAAATTTTCAGTCTTTACTAGTATATTATCTATCATTTTTCTTAATAAATAATTTCCACCAGCAATAACAAAAAATACAAATAATATAAAGAATATAATTGCAAATATTAAAGCTATCATTATAATATATAAACGGTAAAAAAATTTATTATTTTAATTTTTTTTATATTAATATATAATATATGGATCAAATATATTTTTGGATTTTAATATTATTTTTTATAATTCTAATTTTAGATTACAGTGATAAATATTTTAAGAAAAAAGAAAATTTTAATAATAATATACCAAATAATAGTATATCAGATAGTACTATACAACCATATTATGAAGAGAATCGTTTATTTGTTTACGAACCTCCATATTCAAGTAATGCTGTAAATTTAAATTCAAATCAAAATTTACAGTTTAAAAATTTTGGTACAAATGGTATTACACCACCATTTTTAAAATGCCCTTCGTGTAATTTACAGTTTAATTGTTCAAATTTTCCATATGATGTAGATGATAAGAACGCATCTGTTTGTTCAACTTGTACTCATAAAGTTTCACTAGATAGTAATAATATGCCAGTTTATTCAAAGGCTGTTGGAAAACCAAGAGTATGTAGAGATCTGAATTAGTTTATTTCTTCATCTCTTTTTTCATATCTTTTTTCATATCTTTCTTCATCTCTTTTTTCATGTCTTTCTTTATCGTTTTCTTACCTTTCATCATATCTTTTTTAATATCTTTCTTTATCATTAATTTAACTTTCATGATATCCTCTTTTATCATTTTCTTACCTTTCATGATATCTTTTTTAATATCTTTCTTTATCATTTTTTTATCTTTCATCATATCTTTTTTAATATCTTTCTTTATCATTTTCTTACCTTTCATCATATCTTTTTCGACATCTTTCTTTATCATTTTCTTACCTTTCATTATATCTTTTTTTTCAGATGATTTCTTCTTTTCTTCTTTGTGTAATGACATTTCACTTCCCATTTTTATATATTATTATAAAATATATTTTTTTAGAATCTAATAAAACAATTATTTATAAATTTCCGCATTAGGTTTATTAAATTATATGTTCTAACCATTTTTTTGAAACTTCTTCCCAATTAATTAATGTAGGAGATAATTTTAATTTTTCACGTTCTTGATTCATTTCATCATATTTTTTTAATAATTGAATTATTTTTACTGCGATTAATTGATATGTTTTATCTTCGGTATTTAAATCAAAATGAATTCCATCTCTTTCTTTAAATACTCCAAAATTTGAAATTAATGGAATACACCCTGTTGCTAAACTTTCTCTTATAGATATACAATCGATCTCTCCAGTTGTATTTGTTATATATAAATGAAAATTTGACATATATTTTTCTCTTATAATCATTTCCATTGGTTGTCTTCCATGATCCATTACACCAGGTTGTGATAATAATCTTAATAAATAATTTATATAATTTTGATCTTTTATAGATTCTATTCCATAATAGACGTGTAATTCTGCTCTAGGTTCATATTTATAAATTATTGGCCATATTTTTTCCAATATTTCTTTTAAACCCCTAGTATAACAACTGCAATAACAGAATCTATAAGGATTTCTAATTATATTTTCTTTATTTTCTATAAAATTATTTATTCTAATTCCATTTGGTATTATAATACATTTTTTTATATCAATTTCATTATTAAATTCTTTTAAAAACATTTCTTTATGATATTCACTCTTTAAAAATATCTTGTTTACACAACTACCTACTCGTTTATAAGTATTAATTAAATCTAATGAAGAAAAATTATCATGAAAATCTAAGAATATTTGATCTGCTTTTATTTTAAAAGAAGCACCTGTACCTAGACCATAAAATCTCCATAAAATAACAACTTTAAATTTATCTTGAAATGGAAATTTTGTCCAATTAATATAATCAACGCCATTATATGTTCTATCTTCAATCTCTCCATAAACAACTACTTTTTTTCCTAATTTAGCCCAATTAGTACTTAAATTTACAACAGCTTGTTCAGAACCACCTAATTTCATATCAGTTGGATTCCATTTTATTGAAAATCCACCGCAAAAATATACTATATCATATGGATTCTCTGTAACTTTTATAAAAATATTTTTATATTTATCTAATATCTCTTTATCTATATAATTTGTTATTGGTAAATCTACTTCATCTACTTTAGGATGTATCTTTAAGGTGGCAGCTGTTGTTAATTCTCTTTTATTAAATGTATTAAAAGAATGACTTGATGAAATAATTGTATCTTCTGGATTTAACTGTATCATTGGTATTATAAAATTATTGGTAAAACTTGCTTCTTCTGCTTCTTCTTTATCTGAATCATGTTTATTCTTTATTAAATATTCTTTTTTCCATGCCATACAATTATTTGTCGAATGATATGGTGCATATTCTTTAAATTTATATAATTTTTCTAAAATATAATCATACATATAAAATCCAGAACATCCAGCAATTTTAAAATCAGAATTTATTAATTTATCAACACAATGTGATACTCTTGTTTTAGGATAATAATCGTCATCATCCATACAAACTGTTATATCTCCTAAACAACTATTATTACCAATATTTCTTAATTCTCCTAATTTAATATTTTCATCTGTTTTAATATATTTAATTGGAAATTTAAGAATATTTTTATTTTTTAATTCTTCTATTTTTAAAGAATTTTGATTTTTATCTTCAATAGTCTTGCTTCCTTCTACTATTACCCATTCAATAATATTTTTATATGTTTGATTTTTAATAATTTCTACTAATATTTCTAGTAATTCATATCTTTTTAATTGAGTAATAGTTATTATTGATACAGACGGATATTTTGATTTTTTATTTTTTACCATTTATAATATATTCTATTCATATATTTAATAAATATTAAATAAACTATATTTGAATAAATTAAAAAATCATTTAATATATTATATAATAAATTATAATTTATTAAAAGATTCCATTGAAAAAACTTTAATAAATAATTATCTAATAAAAAATTTATCGCATTTTTTTTATTTTAAGTAATGATTGGAATAAATTTTTACCATTTCAAATAGACATAAAAGGTGAAATATTAACAGGTAAATATAAAAATAATTTCCAAGTATATATAAAGAATATACTCGGAAAGAATATTTATTATTGTATATTTCATAATTAAATAAAATATATAATCCATTGATAAATCAAAATAAATTTTTATGTTTATTAAATACTTTTAATCGAATTGATATTTTAAATATTAAAATAATATTAATAGATAAAACTTATTTAGAATGGAACTGTTGTAATGAAGAAGATAAGAATAGTCCAAATTATGAAATGATTGAATATTTAGATATGAATTTTTACCTAATTATAAAACAAAAAATAATATTGATAAGAATTTATTAATATTCTAATTATTCTTTTTTTATAAAAGAAGAATATATAGATTTATGTCAAGGACAACCATTTTCACGAGCATATTTTAAACATTCTAAATGTCCATTTAATGCAGCATAATTAGAGGTAGATGTATTCCAAAGACATCCGTTTTCATGAGCATATTTTAAACATTCTAAATGTCCATTTAATGCAGCATAATTAGTGGTAGATGCATCCCAAGGACAACCATTTTCACGAGCATATTTTAAACATTCTAAGTCTCCATTTTTTGTAGCACTTGAACATGTACCTTCGTCCCAAAGACATCCATTTTGATGAGCATATTTTAAACATTTTAAGTGTCCTCTTTCTGCAGCAATAGAACATGTTTGTTTATTCCAAGGACATCCATTTTTATGAGCATATTTTAAACATTCTAAATGCCCATTAGAAGCAGCATAAGAACAAGTATTTTCATCCCAAGGACATCCATTTTCATGAGCATATTTTAAACATTCTAAATATCCTTTTAATGCAGCACCAGAACAAGTCCATCTATCCCAAGGACACCCATTTTTATGAGCATATTTTAAACATTCTAAATATCCATTTCTTGCAGCATAATTAGTGATAAATTTATTCCAAGGACATCCATTTTCATGAGCATATTTTAAACAATCTAAATGCCCATTAGAAGCAGCATTAGAACAAGTAGATTCATTCCAAAAACATCCATTTTTATGTGCATATTTTAATAAATTTAAATATCCTTCTTCAGATGCTTTATTACAAATAAAATATTTATCTTTATTATTTTCTATTGAGTATAATATTTCAAATTCATCTAAAAAAGGTAAATCATAAAAATTATCTTTTATATAAGTTAAATTAATAATATTTTGATTTAATTTTATATAATCATATATTTCATAAGGACAACTAATTATCATCCAATATCTTACTATTTCTAAATATTTATATAGATCATCTATATTATTAATTTTAATTTCATTTTCTAATTTATCTTTTGGGATGGATATAAAAATATAAATATCTTCTTTATCAAGATTTTGATAAAAGATAGAATCTTTTAGCCAATCTGGTATTTTTTCTATTGAAATTAATTCAGACATTTTTAGGTAAAGTACTAATCTTATTACTTTTTTTTATAAATTATAAAATTAAAATAAATCATTTTTTTTAATGATTTATTTTATTTTTTTTAGAAATTTTACAAAAATATATCTTTTATATATTTAATAAAATAATATCAAGAAAAAATCTATCTCTATTATAAATGAATAATATAAATTCTATAATAGATAATTATATAAAGAAACCAGATATAAAAGATTATGTTTTTAAAAATAATTTTTTAACAAATAATCAAAAAAAAATATTTAAAGAACCTATTGGTTTATTCGACCCATTAGGAGAAAATATAAATCCATTGACTGGTAAACCATATGAAAATATATATAAAGATTTTTATAAAGAAGAAAAAAAAAGAATTATTGAATATAAAAGAGGTCCATTAGAAGGAGTAATTGTTCCTAAAACTTATAAAAATTTTGCTTATAATTGGACTCAATTAGAAGTTTATAAATTTTTAAATCCAATATTAGATTCAATAAATAAAAATCAAATTACTATTATTAAAGCAAGTACTGGAGTAGGAAAAACAGTTATTATACCTAAAATTGCTTTACAAGCGTATAATTTTCAAAAAAAAGTAGTTTGTACTGTTCCTAAACAAATAATTGCAAAAGAGAATGCCGAATATTCAGCAGAATGTTTAGATGTTTATTTAGGCCATGAAGTAGGATATTTTTATATGGGTGATAACAAGACAAATGATGATACTAAATTAGTATTTACAACTCCAGGTAGTTTAAAATCTAAAATAACTAGAGGAGATCCTTATTTATCTGAATATTCATGTATAATAATTGATGAAATACATGAACGTTCTGTTCAAACAGATCAATTATTATTAATGATGAAAGATATTTTAGAAAAAAGACCTGAATTTCGTTTAATTTTAATGAGTGCCACTGTTGATTTAGGTATTTTTAAAGATTATTTTACAAAAAAATCAAAATTTTCATATCATGAAATAGAAATATTAGGTAAGAGTTTCGAAGTAAAAATAGAGTATGAAAAAAATCCATTGAAAGATTGGAAAACAGCAACTGTTGATAAAATATTATATATTTTAAAGAATAGTCAAAAAGGTGATATATTAGTTTTTGTTAAATCTGGTGGAGATGGAAATATGATTTGTGAAGATTTAAAAAGAAAATCAAAAAATATTGCAAATATAAATCCATTTTGCATTACTTTAGAAGCAAAAACTCCAAAAGAGAATAGAAGTTATGCCACGAAAGAATTTAATTATCTATCTCATCCAAATATGGATCCTAATAATCCTTATACTAGAAAAATTGTCATGGCAACAAATGTTGCAGAATCTTCTCTTACAGTTGATGGTATAGTTTATGTAATAGATAATGGATATGCACTAGAAGCATCTTACTTTCCTGAAGAGAATGCAAGAAGTTTAATTGAAGAGAGAATATCTAGAGCTGCAGCAACACAAAGAGCAGGTAGAGCTGGGCGTACTACAAATGGTTTTTGTTATAGATTATATACTGAACAAGAATTTAATAAATTTCCTGAATTTGCAAAACCAGATATTCAAAAAACGGATTTAACATCTGATATACTAGATATATACTTATTAGAATATGTAAAAAATACACGCGATGTTCGAAAATTTTTAAATCAATTATTATCCCCTCCTAGTAACGAATTTATAATGTCTGGTTTAAATAAATTATATGCATTAGGAGCAATTGATAATATAAATGATAATGGAACAATAACAGAAATGGGAAGTGCACTATCTCAATTTAGAGCTATAGAATGCAATTTTGCAAAATCAATATTAGCTAGTTATTATTATCATTGTAAAAAAGATGTTATAAATATTATTTTAATATCAATGCAAATAGATGGAAGAATTGATAATTTATTTGAAAAATATAGACCTAGAAATAAAAGATTAAGTGAAAAGGAGATGCGTAAAGAAGAAATGGAATATACAAAAATACAAAAAAGTTTTTACAGCCAATATGGAGATTATTTTACTATATTAAATGTTTATCAAGGATTAAAAGAATATATGAGCAAGAATATTAATACAGAAGAAAGAAATCCAAAAAATTGGTGTAAAATGAATGGCATATCATCAAGAGTTTTTATAAAAAAAGATTATAAAAAAAGTAAAGAATGGGATTTAATTCTTGATAAATCACGTAAAATAAGTGATATTTTAAGAAAAATTGTAAGACCGCCTGAGTTAACAAAGAAATATTATAATGAATATAAAAAAGATGGTGGTATTGAAAATTTATCTCAAATTAATAAAGAGATACGAGATCAAAAAAATATGATAATAGATGCTGATATAAATATTTTAGATAATATTCCAATAAATAACAAAGTAGCTACTAATTTTATACAACAAGGTGGTTATAGAGCTAAATCTTATGAAGTAAATTTATTCCCTGATGCAGAGACTTACAATTCTTATGAAAAAAATATATTAATGGCAATTTCAATAGGAAATATCACAAACATTGCAAAATTGAATGATTCGAAAAAAAATATTTATAAAACATGCTTTCCATTAAAAAAAGTTTTGTGTAAATTTGATCCAAATAGTTCTTTGGCATCTAAACCTAGTATTGTTTTATATAATGAATTATTTATGAGAAGAAAAGATGAAAGAATATTAAAATTAAATTTAGTTACTAAAATACCAAATGATATATTATCAGTAATAAAGAAAAAATATGATATTTTTATAAAAACTTGTTTTCAAGATGAAAATAAAGATAAAGATAAAAAGCAAGACAAAAAGAAAGATAAAAAAAAGAAATAATTATATTTTACTTAAATGAATTAAAATTATAATATATTATTATAATATATTTTAATATATTTTAATATGAAATTTCCATATATTCCAAAAGAATTAATAAATATTATTTTAGAATTTGATGGAAGAATTATATATAAAAATGGAAGATATCAAATAAATACAGATAATAAAATGTATAAATCTATTAAACAAAATATTGTAAATAAAAAATTTATTTTGAATATTATACCTAGTGATTATAGAACACTTTACACTATAAAAAGTATTGGACGTTATAATTTGTCTGGTGACTTCAATGGTTATGAAGAGTTAGAATTTGTATTCATAGAAAAAAAACCTTATTACATTCATCATCATATTATAAGAATATTTAATAGATCTAAAAATAATAATTTTCTAATAGATGGTGGAAAATTAAATTATTATCAACAATATGTATATTATTAGATATGTTATAATTTTATTTATTATATAATATATATGAGTTTTATTGTTTATGATATGCTAATTGGAAATCCAAGTCTCATTATAGTAAGAGAAAAAACTAAAAATTATGAATGGATGAATAAAGTAAGAGTTGTTTATAAAGATGGTAAAATATCAAATAAAACAGGTTATTATAATGGTGGTGGAAAAGTAATTTTTAAGAATGGAGGGCTTTTTTCATCTGAAGAAAGTGAATCAGTTGCAGATGTTTATAATGATGATATTTATGACTTTAAAGGATACTTAATATTAGACGAAACTTATAAATATTTAAAAAAAAATAAATCTTTTAATTGCTTAAAAGACCAAAATTTATTTGATTTAATGAAAAAATTTTATCAAAAAAATAAAAAGAATATGTTTTCAGAAATGGGTGATCAATATATTTATATTGACGCTATTGATAAAAATAAAATTTGGCAATTAGAAAATCCTAATAAAAATATAAAAAATAAAGAGCGTATCGAAAAAATAATAAATAATTTTTATTTATTTTCATGTAAAACAAATGATAAAATAATTACAAAATACTTTGAATATAAAGAAAAATTAAGTAATAAATTTTGGAAAATTAGTTATAAAGATGGATATTGTAAAATTACTTATGGAAAAATTGGATCTAATGGTATAACTATTGAAAAAAAAGAACCTTTATTAAAAATATTAAAATTAATATCAAGTAAGGAAGAGAAAGGATATAAATTAAAAAAATAATATCTAGAATATATCCAAAAAGATACTGTAAAACAACAAAAGGTATAAACCTAACAGGACATAAATAAAGTTCAGGATTAAGTCTTAACATACCTTCCTAAAGGTGTAATTTTTAGTATAATATTCCATTTTTTAGATTATAAATATATATCTTAATAAATAAATATTAAATATCTAATTATTATATATGTCTAATATTATTTATGATTATATTATAATTGGAGGAGGTATATCAGGTTTATATTCAGCTTATAAAATTAAAGAATGGAGTCCTAATAGTACTTTTCTTATTTTGGAAAAAAATAAGAAAATAGGTGGAAGATTAGGTAATTCAGCCTTTTATGGAGTTAATGTCGTTACTGGTGCTGGTATTGGTAGAAAAAATAAAGATAAATTATTATTAGAATTAGTTAATAAACTTGGTATAAAAACGCATGAATTTAACATAAATTATAATTATTCTGATAAAATAGATAATAAAGTTGATATTTTAAATATTATTTCAATTCTTAAAAAGAAATATAATGGAGAAATAGAGTCATTTAAAAATTTTGCAACAAAAATATTAGGAGACAAATTATATAATGATTTTTTAATATCATCTGGATATACCGATTATGAAAATAGTGATATATATGATGTTTTTTATTATTATGGAATGGACGATAATAAATGCTGTTCAACAGGAATAAGTATCCCATGGAAAGAATTAATTAATAAATTAGCTATTATAGTTGGATTAAAAAATATTAAAAAATCGATGGATGTTATAAAAATAGAGCATGAGCATGAGAATAATTATAAGGACAATAAATATAAAATTATAACAAAGAATAATAATAAATTTTATTCTAAAAAAATTATAATAGCTTCTACTATAAATACAATTAAAAGTTTATTACCTAAATATAACATATATAATGATATACATTCTCAACACTTTATAAGAATATATGGAAAATTTGATAAAAGATCAGCTATTATCATGAAGGAATATGTTAATAAAAATACAATTGTTCCTACAATTCTTCAAAAGATAATTCCTATTAATCAAGATAAAGGTGTATATATGATAAGTTATAGTGATAATAAAAATGCAACTAAATTAAACAAAATTTCAGAGAATAATGAATTTAATAGAGATAAATTATGTAAAATTATTGAAAAATCATTAGATATAAAAAAAGATAGTTTAAAATTAATTGGAATAAAATCTTTTTATTGGAATATAGGAACACACTACTATTTGCCATTAAAAAATATATATAAAGATAGAGCAGATTTTATAAATCAAGCTCAACATCCTGAAAAAGATATTTTAGTTGTAGGAGAAGTTGTTGCATTTGATCAAGGTTGGACAGAGGGTGCTTTAGAAAGTATAGAAAATACTTTACCAATCTTTATATAGTCCTCCAGCACTCATATTAAATGGACGAATACTATTAAAATAATCCTCAATATAATTTACCTTTTCATGTTCATTTATATTATTATTAAGCAAAGTATATAATAATTCTTTTTTATAAAAAAAATGAATAATATCATTTATATTGCTTTTATCTGTAATATTTCTTAAATCAATACCAGTTTTAATTAGACTTTTTTCAGTTATAACTAACTCAGTTGATATATTATTATTATTTAATATATACTTACCAATAAATAAATAAAAATATTTAAATAGAATCATATATATATTCGAGATATAAAAAAAATTGATTAATTTTTTATTAATTGTAAGAAATATTTAAATTTTAATTACAGACAAATAAAAAAAACTAATATTTAAAAATGTTTTCAAATAATATTGAATCAATACTATATGATTTAAAAAATCAGAATAAAGTTGTAATTAATAATAATAGTCAATTACATAATTTATTCTTAAATGGAAGTGAAAATGATAAAAAATTAGCATGTCTAATTTTTTTAGCAGTTGATAATAAAGAATTAAATATATATAGAGATCCAAATATGGTAATAAGCATGTTTAGATCAATAATGAAAGATCTTCTATTAGAATCAGAATTTCATAAAGAATTAGGAGAATTAATAAAAAATATTTATACAAATTTTAATTATTTTGAGTAATTCGAAATAATTCAAATTTTAATTATTTTAAATAATTCGAAATAATTCAAATTTTAATTATTTTGAGTAATTCGAAATTTTTGAAATTTCAAATATTATAAAGGTGGAAAATCATCATCATAAATAAATAATTGATTATTTTTTAATTGTTTTTTTACAATTTTTTTTAAAAACCCTGAATCTTCTTTTGGTTTTTGATTTATTTCAATATTCTTAGGTAAGGCTATAAATGAAAATGTTCTATTATCATTTGTAAATTCCTCTAACTTATAATTATCAATAGTACTTGGTAATATTCCTTTATCAAAAAATAATTTACCAAAATCTTTATATATTCTTTCAGTAACATTTTCCAAGTCTAAATAATTATACTCATTGTTAAATGTTTTTTTTAATATTTCTTTCTTAATATCGATTATTTTAATATTTAAATTAAAAATATAATCTTCATTACTTAATTCTCCTTTAATATCACACTTATATATCTTAAATATTACAGTATTTTTATCCATTTTTATATATTTATTATATATAACTTTTTAAGTATAAATTAATCGATTAAAAAAAAATGATTATATTTTTATTAAGTTATGTCTTATAGGTATCTTTAAGACATAACTTAAATTAAACATGATTTTATATAAACTCTCTGATATATTAAATCCCATAGAAGAAATATGGAAAAATTTAGATTACAGAAATATAGAATGTAAAAATAAAATAAATTATATAATAAATAATAAAAAATTAATTCATCAATTTGACGATGATATAGATTTTTGCATATTTCATGCAATTAATTATTATGATAATCTTAATTCATTTGTTATGTTTGGTAAAAATAAAAATGATGGATTTGAATATTATACAGAAAAATTTAAAAATGATTATATTTTATATGGAATTAAACATTTAAAATTAAAATCAACAATGATAAATAAAATTATGTATCAGTTATTATTTTCAAGAATAATTATTAATACTAAACAAGATTTATATAGAGAAATAGAAACACAATTTAAGTTTCTTTCTTCCTATAAAGATGAATATATTGATATAACTATATTAATTGTATGTAAAAAAGATTTAAAGAAAAAATATCCAAGTGATGATATAATTGATGATAATTTTAATATTTATATTCCTAATACAAAAGATTGTATTAGAAATTGTGTTTCTTTATTCTTTTCAAATTCTAGTTTAAAATTTTTAGAAAAACAAGATTTTGACTATTTTTTGGGAAGTGATAGAGAAAATTCAAAAAAAATGTTTTTAAAATATAGAACATGGTTATTATCAAATATTGATATTAAATATCAGTCACAATTTATGTTATATAGTTCTATTGTTTTATATTTATTAGGACATAGATCTATTAATGATATTGATCTTTATGTTCATACAATACCAAATGATTTAAATGATAAATTAAATTCATTTAATGAATCAAAGAGTATAGATATAGATTTTAAAGTAAAAAATACAGATAATTGGCCTAATTATTGGGATACATGGTTAGACGAATGGGCCCAAAAATGTGGTGCTAAATATTTTGAAGAAATATTAGGGAATCCTAAATATCATTTCTATTTTTTAGGTGTGAAAATTATATCATTACATTGTGATATAACAAGAAGATTGTTAAGAAATAGACCAAGAGCTGTTGCAGATTTAATTTCATTGCGTAAAAGATATCCTATTTCTATAAATATACCATCTATACCTCTAAAATATACAGAATATGTTTCAATATCTAATAAAAAAGAAGAAGAGATAGAGGAACTTATTAAAAATGGATATAAATTGAATGATAAAAATAAAGAATTATTAATTGAACATGATACTGATGTACCTAAATTTATTAATACAGTAATATATGCTCTCCGTGAAAGATATAAAATGACATTTGAATTTGATGAAATTAAAAGAGAATTAAATATGCTTAGTGATAATATTGATAATAAAACAATAAAAAAATTAATTAAAAAAAAGGTATAGATATACTAAAATTTTTAGTATAATTAATATTTATATATTGAAATATTTTATCTTTAAAATGATTTATTTTATGATTTGATTTTTGTAAATGTTTAAAAATACCAAATGAGAAACTAAATAATAATATTTGATTTAAATAGGATGGTGGATACTTATCTATATTTCTAAATAACATAATTATAACTTTATCTATATAATATTTAAAACAATAATATATTAAATAAGCTAATCCTATTTCTCCTATAATTTCTACAATCATTTCATAAGTAATACATTTTTCTGAATATATTGGAAAGATAAAATCAATTATTTCTGATAATATTAATCCATATATAAAGAAAATTATAGTTAAAAAAAATATATATATATATAGAATATTCATATATACAATCAATATATAAATATTCTATATATTATTTTTTAATATTTATGATAAATTATAAATTATAAATTATAAATTATAAATTATAAATATTAAATATTAAATATTAAATATTAAATATTAAATATTAAATATTAAATTGTTAATAAATAAAAATAATATATAAAAATATAATTTATATATTATAATAAATGATATTCTCTACTATTTTAATTATATTACAATTATCTTTATTAAAAAATTGCAATTGCTATAACCAAAATAAAATTAATTTTTCAAATAGATGGATTGATTATAGTCATCTTGATGAACAAAATATTGAAAAAATAGAAAAAATGTTTTATTTAAAAAACAGAAGGTATAATCCTTATAGAAATAATATTATGAATAAAAATAATAGTGATTATTTACAGAATAATTTAAAAGTAAATCAAACTATTATAATTGAGGATATTTATACAAAAGATTATGATATGGAAGAGAGTATGTTAGAGAGAAAAAAGTATGGACAGATTGATCCTACTGGAGTTTTTAGATATTATAATACACCTAAAATAACAGAAAGTAAAAATAATGAAGTATCATCTTCTGATAGTAATTTTGAAATTATAAAAAAACCAACTCATACATTTAAAGATGTAGGTGGATATGAGAAAATTAAATTAGAATTAATGCAAAGTTCTGATATATTAATTAATTATGATAAATATAAAAAATATAATGTTAGAACACCTAAGGGTATTATTTTTGAAGGACCACCTGGAAATGGAAAAACTTTAATGGCTAAAGGTTTTTGTGGCGAGTTAAATATATCCTTTATTCCAGTTTCTGGAAGTGAATTTTCAGAAAAATATGTTGGAGTAGGAGCAAGCAGAATCCGTGATTTATTTAAATTAGCTAATAATAATAAACCATGTGTAATATTTATTGATGAGATAGACGCACTTGCTAGAAAAAGAGGTAATGATATGGTAAGTTCAAATTCTGAAAAAGATCAAACTTTAAACCAGTTATTAATCAATTTAGATGGATTTAAAGAGTCTGATGGAATATTTGTTATAGGTGCAACTAATAGAATTGACTTACTAGATCCTGCTCTGATTAGACCAGGTAGAATAGATAAAAATATATATATTGGTAATCCTGATAGTAAAACAAGAGAAGATATTATTAAAATACATATTAAAGGAAAACCAATTGAGTCTAGTATAACTATTGATAATATTGTTGAAATAACGGGTGGTTTTTCTGGTGCTCAAATTGAAAATTTATTAAACGAAGCAATGCTTAAAGCATTAAGAGATAATAGAGAAATGATATTAAATGATGATTTAGAATATATAGCTAATAGAATAATGGCTGGTTGGCAATCTACTGAAAATAAATATAGTGATGATATTATAAATCGCATTATTATTCATGAATTAGGTCATGCTTTAGTTGGATTTTTTTCAAATGAACATTCATTATTATTAAAAATAACTATTAATTTGTGGTCACCTAAAACACCTGGATATACTTTATTTGAAAATAATGATGAGGATGCAAATATTTATACCAAAAATGGATTATTATCACATTTAATGGTATTATTAGGCGGAAGAATAGCTGAAGAAATATTTTATGGTTATTCTGTTACAACAGGTGCAAAAAAAGATCTTGAACAAGCATATGGTTTGGCTAAGAATATGATAATCCATTATGGTATGGGAAAACAGAATATTTATCCTGATTTAAGTGATCATTCAAAATATTTAATTGATCAAGAAATTAATAAGTTGTTAGTTGAATCACATGATAATGCTTTTACTATCTTAAGTAATTGTAAAGATTTAATAATAGATTGTGCTGATATACTTAAGAAATCTAATGTATTAAAACCAGAAGATATTATTAAAATAATTAATAAAAAATATTCTGAATTATGGAAATTATATGATACAAAAAAAAATTATAAGTAAATAATTAAATAAGTAAATAGTTAAATAAGTAAATAATTTATAAGTAAATTTAATATATAAATTAAATTTTAAAATTTAATTTATAAAGTTATATATATAATGAGATCATGGTCTTATAATGATTTAACAAATTGGATTAGAAATGGTTCTAATGAGAAAGAAGGTTTAGAAATTGATTGTTTAAATTGTTCTAATAATAATTTAATAGAATTACCACATAATATATTATTATTAAAGAACTTAACATATCTTGACTTAGGTAATAATAAATTAAGTATATTTCCAATTGAAATTATTAAGCAATTTAAAAAATTAACATATTTAGATATTGGTTACAATAAAATATCAACAATAAGTTCTCAAATAGGAGAATTAAAATATTTAAATGTAATTAAATTAAATTTTAATAATTTAATAGAATTACCAACAGAGATTGGGGAAATGCATAATTTAGAAGAATTTTATTGTAATGGAAATAAATTAATTAAAGTACCTTCTGAAATTGGATCAATAACTAATCTTAAAAAAATAAATTTTAATAATAATAATTTAAAAATATTGCCATCTGAATTAGGTGAATTAATAAATTTGGAAGAATTATCATGTTCTTATAACCAATTATCTTTATTACCATCTGAATTAGGACAATTATTAAAATTAAGAAAATTGTTAATTTCAAATAATAATTTAGTTGTATTACCTAGTGAAATAGGACAATTAAATATATTAGAATTATTAGATGTTTCAAATAATTTATTGAAAAAATTACCAAGTGAAATAAATCAATTGATAAATTTAAAAAATATAAATATTACTGGTAATAATTCTATTAATTTATCAAATATTGAATTAAATATTATTAAAAATGAGGATAATATAAAGTTTAAAAATTTAAATATGAATAATGTTAATGATAATAATTTTTATGTAGATAATATAAAAATTTATAATGATTAAACTAACTTAAATATAGATTTACCGTTAGAAGGTAGTATAAAATGTATACATAATAGACATATTATATTTAAAAATGATTAGAGATATATGGTAATTAGAGAAAAAATAAATAGCAAACTAAATTTAAATTTTAAAATTGTTTTTTTTATTTTGAGTCGTCGTAATATAAAAAAAATTTAATATCTAAATTAAAAGTATAATGTCTACTAATTCTTATCAATGGTATTATAATGGATCTATTATATCAGGTGCCAACTCAAGTACATATACAATACCATCTTCATCTAGCTCAAATATAGGTAGTTATTATGTTCTTGTTAATAATTCTATATCAAGTAATAATTCTAACTTAAATGTAATAAATATAACCTCCCAACCTGAATCTCAAACAGTAAGTAGCGGTTCAAGTGTTAGTTTTAGTGTAATAGTATCAGACTCTAATCCTACTTATCAATGGTATTTTAATGGATCTATTATATCGGGTGCAATTTTAAGTACTTATACAATAGCCTCTTCATCTATTTCTGATATTGGAACCTATTATGTAATAATATCAGATTCATATGGATCAATAACAAGTAGTAGTGCAACCTTAAGTGTAATTGAAATAACAACTGAACCAGAATCACAAATAATAAATTCTGGTTCAAGTGTAACTTTTAGTATAATAACTACTGGATCAACACCCACATATCAATGGTATTATAATAATAGTGCTATATCAGGTGCAACTTCTAGTTCTTATACAATTAATCCAGCGTATGTATCGAATGCTGGTAATTATTATGTTTCATTAAATGGGTCTATATCAAGTAATAATGCAATATTAAGTATAATTAATATTAACCCAACTTCTCAGATTGTAAATATTGGTTCAACTGTAACTTTTACTGCAACTGTTTATGGAATAACACCTATATATCAATGGTATTATAATAATGAAATTATACCAGGTGCTACATTAAATAGTTATACAGTATCTTCTGTTAATATTTCAAATACTGGAAATTACTATGTTTTATTAAATGGATCTATATCAAGTACTATTGTTACTTTAAATATTATAATTATTAGTCCTCAATCACAAACGGTTAATACTGGATCAAGTGTAACATTAAGTGCAATTATATCATAAATTATTACTAGTTATTTAATTTTATATTTAAAAAAATGTTAAATTAATAATATTATTATATATAATGGATTATATTATAGATATAGATCATTATTGGAAAAATGTTGAAAAATGGTTTAATGATATTAAAATAAATAATAATTTATTTCCAGATAAATATAAAAAAGTAACTACTGAAATTAAATTAAATTTTAGAATAAAATTTCTTTTTTTTATAAAAACAATATTTAATATTGATAATATTAATACTTTAGATAAAATTATTTTAAAAAATTATGATATAGATGTTATAATTAAAAATTTATATAAAATTGATTTTTTTTATTATTTAGAAGAAGATATTGAATTTAAAAATATCATACTATATTTATCTAAATTTAGTTTTTATTTTAATGATATTAAAAATAAAATTATTGAAATACTTAAACCAATATTAGATGATGAAAATTGTGAAAAATTATTAAATATCGATGATGACTTAACTAGGTTTACTCCTATTTTAGCTTTAATTATATTTTTATATTTTAAAAAAAGAGATATTAAAAATGTGTTAGAAGATTTTTTAAAATTAAATATAGTTTTTATTCAATTTTTTATTATAAGTTATTTAATATTAGATAATTTAATGGATAAGAACGATGAAAACGATTTAAATATACAAAATAATTTAATATTTTTTAAATGGTTTATGAATATTATTAATAATCCTGATCAAGAAATAATAATGGATGAAGAACAATCATTAATATGGCAATGTATAACTTTTAAAAAGTTTTTTTTATTATTTAGAAATGAATATCCTTATCAAGATAATATATTTATTTATGATTACATGAAAATAATGGTATATACATTAAATAATATACATAAAATTCAAAAAAATAATAATAATAATATAACAGAAAGAGAAGTTTTAGAAATTACATTTAAAAAATCATATGTCACTATTAGTTTTTTAGCTTTTATTTTATTTAAACAATTAAATTATAATTTTACTAAAAAGGATATTAAAATAATATCAAAAATATCTTTTTTTATTCAGTTATTTGATGATTTTATTGATATTAATAAAGATATTGAAGAAAAAAATATTTCCTATTTTACATTAAATTTAAATGATGTTGAAAAAATAGATAGTAAAATAAAAAAATTAATATCTGTATTTTATTTAATTATGGATGAATTTAATGAAGAAAATAATAATATTTATAACTTTTATCATTATATTTTTAAAAATATATTATTTGGTACTGTTTATCTAAATAGTGATAAAATAAATAATGATTTACTTAATAATTTCTATGAATATTCATTTTTCATGCCTGATATTTTAAAATATTTTGATAAAAATACATATGATATTTATAGTAATAATATTTTTTTAAATTTTATAAAAAAAATGATTAAAAATCTTTAATATAAGGATATGATATATGTATATAAATATATTGAAACAAAATGAAAACATTATTAATTGTAGAATCTCCTGCTAAATCTAAAACAATTGAAAAATTACTTGGCTCAAATTATATTGTACTATCCTCTTTTGGACATATCAGAAATTTAGATAAAAAAAGTTTAGGTATTGATATAGAAGATAATTTTAGACCTATTTATAAAATTCTAGCAGATAGATCTAAACAGATTAAAGCTATACAAGAGATTTTACCAAAAGTTGATAAAGTCTTACTAGCATCTGATGAAGATAGAGAAGGAGAAGCTATTGCATGGCATTGTGCAATGGTTTTTAAATTAAATATTAATGATAAGAATAGAATATGTTTTCATGAAATAACAAAATCAGCTTTAGAAAATGCAGTGGCTAACCCTCGAAATATTAATATGGCAATGGTTTATAGTCAGCAAGCAAGAAGAATATTAGATCGTTTAGTTGGATTTAAATTATCTCCACTTTTATGGAAATATATAGCTCCAAAATTATCAGCTGGAAGAGTTCAATCCGCATCTTTAAAAATAGTAGTTGATAAAGAGAATGAGATAAAAGAATTTATTGAAAAGAAATATTATAAAACAAAAGGATTATTTGAAAAGAATATTCAATCTATATTAAATAAAAATTTTGAATTATCAAGCGATGTTTTAAAATTTTTAGAAGATTGCAAGATTGCAATAATGAAAATAAAGAGTATTGAAAAAAAAGAAGTTAGTAAAACTCCTCCACCTCCTTATATAACAAGCACTATTCAACAAGATATTGGTAATAGATTTGGTATTGGCTCTAAAAAAATCATGAGTATATTACAAAAATTATATGAAAATGGTCTAATTACTTATCATAGAACAGATAGTACTAATTTATCTAATCATATAAAAGAAGATATTAAAGATTATATTAATAGCAAATATGATAAAAAATATTCTCAATCTCGAAATTATAAATCGAAAATTAAATGTGCACAAGAAGCTCACGAAGCTATTAGACCAACGGATATTCATAGGATTGATATAGATGATTCTTATGATGCAATTGAAAAGAAAATGTATGATATAATTTGGAAAAGAACGATATCGTCCCAAATGAGTTGTTCAATATCATATATATATACAATAAATATAAATATATCTAATAGAAATGAACTATTTGTTTCAACAATAGAAAGATTAATATTTGATGGCTACAAAAAAGTTTATAATGAATTTATTCTTGAAGAGGAAAATAGTACAGATATCATAAAAGATGATTTTATAATTGATAATATTAAAGTTGATCAAATTATAAAATATATAAATATTAAATCAGAAGAAAAATATCATATACCTCCTCCTAGATATACTGAATCAACTTTAATTAAAAAAATGGAAAAAGTTGGTATTGGACGACCATCTACCTATTCAAATATAATTGAAACTATAATTGAACGTAAATATGTTGATAAAAATGATATTAATGGTAAAAAAATGGATGTTGAAATCTTTCATTTAGAAAATAATTCTATAAAAACAAAAAAAGAGAATATTATAATTGGAAATGAAAAAAAAAAATTAATTCCAACTGATTTAGGTACAATAACGAATCAGTTTTTAACAGAAAATTTTATAAATATAGTTAATTCTGATTTTACATCTTCCTTAGAAGAAAATTTAGATGATATAGTAAATAGTAATTTAATGTGGACAAATGTAGTTAAAAATTTTTATGAAATGTTTATACCAAATGTTGAAAAATTAGATAATAAAGAATTAATATCAAAAAATAGAGATGAAAAGAAAAGATTATTAGGTGTTGATGACGAAGGTAAAAATGTATATGCATATATTGGTAAGTTTGGATCAGTCTTCCAATTAGGAGATGGCAAAGATGCGACTTATTTAAAAATGAATGATAGTTTAAGTGTAAATACTGTTACATTAGAAGATTATAAAGTAGGTTCAAAATATCCAAAAGTAATTGGAACCTATTTAGATCAAGATATTTTATTAAAAAAAGGGCCCTATGGATTATATCTTTTTTATGATAAATCTAATTTTAAAATAATTAATCAAGATAACGCTGAAAATATTAGTATTGATGAGGCAATAGATTATATTAAAAATTCTGAAGTTAAGACTAACATAATTATTGATAAAAAATATACTATTAAAAATGGTCCATATGGTTTTTATATTCTATATAATAAAAAATTCTATAACATACCTAAAGAATATGATATTGACAAATTAGATAAAGAACAATGCGAGATTATTATAAAAATACCAAAGAAGAAATATAAAAAAAATGATAAATAATTTATTAAGAGAATATTTATTTATAGAATTATTAATAGAAACATCTTCCTATTTCTATCCTTTTGCATTTTATCTTTATAAATTATTTTGTAAATTTTGTAATGTTGAAATAACATTAGATAATATTGAACAAAATGTTAGTATTTATAAGTTTAAATATTACATTCAATTAAAAGGTTGTATTGATTAAAATAAATTAAAAATAATTGCCTATAAAAGAAATATTAAATTTTATTAGAGAAAAGATATTGGTACTTTATTATCATTAGCTTTCCTATAATAAAAAAGATTATTATTTTCAACATAAAAAATAACTAAAATTAATTCTTAATAAAATATTTATTGAGGATGTTCAACATATTATTACTGATTATTTATATTTTAATATTGATAATATATATGATCCTATAATTCATTCATTTGATTTTAGAAATAATAATTAATTTTTTATAATTTATTTATATTAAAGATAAATTATTATAATATTATTATAATAATAAATAATGAAATATATTTTATACACTTTTCTTTCTATCATAAATATAAATTATGGCTTAAATTTATTCAATTATTGGCATTGTATTGGTATTGTTGAAAAAATTGATTTATCTAAACCATATCCTATAAATATTGGAGAATTACCTCTAGTTATATGGAAAAATGGGAAAAATAATAAATTATTATCTACTGTAAATATTTGTAAACATATGGGTTCAAAATTAAGTAATGCAAAAATAACTGAAGATGGATGCTTGAAATGTCAATATCATGGATTAGAATTTTCAGAAAATGATAAATTTGGTGAGATAATCGAGTACGAAGGCAAATTATTTTGGTCTTTTGAACCAATTAAATCAAGACCAGAAGGATTGCCACATTATAATAATAATAACTATGAAAAAACTTATTTAGAAATTGATATGGAATGTTCTCTAACAGATAGTGCATATAATACAATGGATTTAAGACATCCAGAATATGTACATAGTCAATTGGTTGGTGGTTTTGGAAGTGCTATTCCACCTGAAAACATTAAATGTTATAAATATAAGAGTAATGATCGCGTAGGTCTATCTTTTGATTATTCATCAAATAGAATTGTTAAAATAATAAATGATAATATTGTAAAAACACGAAATTTTCATATGTATGTTTATCCTAGTTTTTCATGGTCAAAAGTGAGTATTGAAAAAAAGAATTTAATTATAGGAGTTAATCTATTGCCTCTGGAAAAAAATAAAACTAGATGGTATATAACAGTCTGTCATAATTATTATAAATCAGAATTGGGTAAAAATTTTATGAAAATGCTCACTTTAACCATTCTAAATCAAGATTTCGTTCAAATGCAAAATCAATATACGGATAATGATTTGAAGGATGCAATTTTATTTAAACATATTTTTAATGATGAAGAACCTATTATAGAATTAAGAAAAATGTTTAAGAATTATAAATATCCTGATATAAAAGAATCACTGGATTTATTTTTGAAAAGAAATAAATGAATAAAAATTGATTAATTATTTATCTTGAACTTAGACTTAAAAAGATTTAAATATTTATTAATATAAATAGAGATATATTAATTATGAAAAATTCTAATAAAAAAAATATTAATCATTTTCAAAAACAGATTGAATTAAATCCAAATAGTCCTGAATTTAAACCTAAAAGTTTTATTCCAAAATCTATTATTAAAACAATGCCTCCTTTAATTGAGAGAAAAAATATTATTAAAAGAGATATTCCTTTTTTAGTTGAAAATAAATATAATAATATAGTTGATTCATCTAATAAGATTATGTCACCTAATAAGGTTGTTTCACCTAATAAGGTTGATTCACCTAATAAGGTTGATTCACCTAATAAGGTTGTTTCACCTAAAAAAGAGTATAAATATAGTATTAAAGAAAATAAAAGTTTGTATCGTATAAAGAATATTAAACATAAAATTAATAATATATCTTTATTAAAAAATGTAATTAATAGTAATAATAATATTTTATGTTTTTCATCTGATGAATTAAATTTATTAGATAGATTTAATTTAAATAAATTTAATGAAGAAGAGATGAATATTCTTGCATTAACAGATGATTGTGTATACAGATGTTGTTACATAAATCTATTTAATAAATAAATATATAATTTATTTTATTTTGAAAATAAAATAAAGATGTTATAGATTAATTATAAATGTGAGTATAAAAAAATGATTTTATATCTTCTCTCCAATACAGAGTTTAAAATAAAATTATATATAAAAATAAAATAAAATGACTGATTTCATTAAAAATTACAATATAAATAGTTTATATATATGTTTAATATTATTTCTATACAATATATGGAAATCTAATTATGAGTATATAAATATATTATTAAATAAAATATATTTATTAAATTACACTTCTTTATTTATTGTAATAAATATAATTGGATTATATATATTCTTGAAAAATTTATCAATTGAAGTAAATATAAAATGTTCTATAAAATATAAATAAATAAATGAGAATGAAAATGCAATATTATTTATAAATTAATTCTCATTTACACTACTATAAATCAGAATTACTCATAAATAGTTAAATATATTGTTATAATAATTTATTTAAAGATAAATTATAATAAAAATATATATACTAATGATGAATGATAAAGATGAATTTGATAATGTTATTAAATATTTTCAAAGTATCATTTATAATAATATATCTACATATTCTCAACACAAAATGGGAGCATCATTTAGGTAAACTGTTAAAAGAAAAAGTTAAGATAATTATTCAAGGAACGAATGTATATATTAATATTCTAAAAATATTCTAAATAAAAAGGAAGGTACGTGTAGGAAACCTTGGTTTCCTCACGAATACATCATCTTATAACTCTCTGGGATAGATTCTGGTATTTTTAATAAACTATCAATAATTTTAGTATCAATCTCTAATGGAAAATTTAAATTATCGATTTTATAATTAATATCTAACATATGAATATTTTTATTGCTATTCATTAATTTTAATAAGTTAATTTTTAAAAATAAATCTTCCATCTTTCTTTTAATATTTCTTACTCCCTCTTCATTATTAGTATATTTATTGATAATATATTTAATCATATCAATTTTTAATATTATATCATCATTTGTAAATCCTATATTTTTTAATAAATCTGGTACAATAAAATCTTTTACAATATTAATTTTTTCATCTAAATTATAGCCAGTAAATTTAACAATGGTTAAACGATCTTTTAAAATAGGATTTAATAATTTTATATCATTATAGGAAAAGAAAAAAATAGCTTTAGAAAAATCTAAATCTATACCTGAAAAATATTTGTCGTGAAAAATATTGTTTTGAGTGTAATCTGTTAAATGAGTAAGCAATCCTTTTATTTCATCTCCTTTCGATGTATTACTTATTTTATCTAATTCATCAAAAAATATAACTGGATTCATTACTTTACTTTCCATTAGCATTTCTACTATTCTTCCCCATCCTGCACCTTCATACGTGTAAGAATGCCCTTCTAAATTAGATATATCAGTTGCACCACCTAAAGCGTAAAAACAGAATGGACGATTTAATGCTTGTGAAACTCCATTCTTTACTAGACTAGTTTTACCAACACCTGGCGGTCCTTCTAAAGCAATTACCTGTCCAATAGAATTGGGATTTGATATCCATTGTGCTAATATTTGCATTATTTTATTTTTTGCATCAAATTGACCATAGATTGTTTTTTTAAGAATTTGATAGGAATTAAATAAAAATTCTTGTATTTTACTTTCTCCATCATTTAATGAAACAGGCATTTGAACGTAATTATCAAACGGTATTTGTGATAAACCTTTGAACCATTTTGATAATTTATTATATTCATTATCTGATGTATGCATTGTTTCATACATATCTATTTTTTGAATGATTAATGATTTTGTTCCAATAGATAAAGAAGAATAAAGGATTTTATATCTAATTGGTATTTCTGTATTATAATAATTATATATCTCGTCCTCTTTATCTAATATTTCAATCTGTTTTGTCTTATCTTGGTTTTTAAAATAGTCATCATATCTTGATCTTTCCTTAATTTTATAGAAATATATATCACTCTCGCTGTTTCTTCGCCTTTTTTTAGCTAAAATACTAATATTAGACTTTTTCTTACTTGATTTTTTCTTATCTTCTTCATCGGAATCCATTATATATATAATTTTTATATTTATAAGTAATTTTAAATTTATTATATATATAAATTATATATATAATGGATAGTACATGGCCTTTTAATTTTGATTATGCTGCTTTAGCGAAACATCTTCCTGCTTATTATGATTTATTAATAATACCGTCTGTTTTTTATGAAGCTGTTATTCAGAGAAATACTGAAAAAGTAAATAATTTAATAAAATATTATCCAGGATTAGCAATATCTATTATTTCTTTTTATAACATAACCTTAAATAATGCATTTTTCTTTAAAAAAAATGCCAAATTTGGTTCTCCATATAGAATAACATGGAAGACTAATAGTAAAAAGAATATAGTTATGAATTTTAATGAACAAGTTGATCTATATAAATATATAACAACTGCACCATGGAAATTTACAAATATGGGGTTTTTAATAAATTGCATTAATAATTATTTAGTATTATTAAGATATGTGATGGGTTTAATAAATAATAATTTACCGGTACCAAAATATTATTATTTAGGCGTGAATGTAACTAATAATGCAGAAATGAAATTTTATATTTCTAAATTTATACCTGGTGTTTTACAAAGAATTAGAGAGTAATATCTTTGTTTTCATATATTTCAGTTAATATATTATTAAAGTTATAAAAGGAGGGTAAGGCACGAGGTCGTTGCTCTTTAATTAATTGGATTGCATCATCTGGAGATAAGTTATATTTTTTAATTAAATAACATGCAACTACCGTTGCAGATCTCATTAATCCCCAATAACAATGAATATATACTCTTTTATCATTATTAATACAATTATTTATAAATTTAATTGATTCAGGGATAAATGATTTAAAATTATCGATATTTTGATCATCTTTGCTATCATTTATTGGTAATCTAAGTTTAAGTTTATCGTCAAAATAATCGGAAAATGGTTCATTTTCAGTACAATTAATAATTGCTTGAATATTATTCTTTTTTAAAAATTCAATGTCAGTTGATTTATTAATATTTCCTAAATAAAGATTATTTACAATTATATTATAATCATCTATATTAGCTATAGTATTTAACATATTTAAAGAATATTTATTTCTAAATACAGAAATTGCATTATATATAGCTTTATTATAACTCATTAATATATTATGATATTTAAAATAATTTTTATATTCTTACTAAAAACTATTTTGACACATACATGATTTATTATTTTTATAATAATTACATACACCTGTTTTACCATATTTTTCACATTCTGCTATCTGGTTTTCACTACAACATGTATCGTATGTAAATAAATCTGGAACTAAATTATCAAAAGAATCGATAACTTTATGTTTATAATTTGTTATAAATATTAAAAGAATCATAATTATTATTATAAGATATAGATACATATGATATAGATCCATCTCTTGTTTATAATTTTACACAAGATAATAAATATATAGGAGATAATATTTATTATATTTTTATAGAATTTATTTTTGATTGATCTTTAATTTTAACTTTTCCTATACAATTTTTTATTATCTCAATATTTCCTATTTCTGTATATGTTATTTCTATTTTTTTTTCATTATTTTTGATATTTTTAAGGTTGGTATGTAATTTACATATTTCTGCACCTTTTTTAATTAATTGATCTAAATGATCTACTATAAAATTATTGGGAATATGTAATATTACATGTGTTGATGTTATACCTTTTATATGAAACCAAATATCATAATAATCTGAATTATTTATTATTTCAACGTTCCCATAATCATTTTTACCAAAGTAAAATATATATTCTACTGTTTCAATTGTAAACGAATGTTTTCTAATATTAGTCATTTTACATAAATTAGAAGTTAATATAAAATAAATAGTTTATAATAATAAAACTATCATTTTTTTATCTATTTTTCTGATATATAAAATAACAACCTAATATAAATACTAAAATTAAATTATTATTATTTTTAGGATTAATAGGTTTATTATTATAATTACTCGTTGTGTATAGTTTAGGTTTTGTATTATGTTGTAATAAAGAGTATTTTTTTATTAAAGATATATACATTATAAATCTTAGTTTATATATAAATATATGTTTAAATATTTTATATATTAATTTTAATTAAGTAATAAATTAATTTGAAAAATGATGGATTTTTTTTTCTAAAAGTTATTTTTATCTAAAATATTACTAATACTATACAAAGAATAATAATATTTTAATAAAATGAATCATAATTTGTTTGAATTGAAAAAAGGCCTTAAAATACAAGGACCAATTTTATATTTTGAAAATACAGATACATGGGAGGAATTTTGTAATTTTGATAATAAAAATAATAAAAAAAAAAAAGCTTTTTACATATTTTTTTTTTAAAGAAAAAAAAAAATCTTAAAATAAAGAGAGAAATAAACAATATTAATAATAGAGACAGTTGGGATCAATATTGTAAGATTTATAAAAAATACTAAAAAGTAAATTTAAATGTAAGTATTATAATTATAAATACTTTAATCTTTCGGCTTTATTTATTAATCTTATAATAAAAAGCTAAAAATAATATAATAAACATAAATAATAAACATTTTAGGTAATTTATTAAATTAAATTGATAGTCTATATTAATATTAAATAATAATAAAATAAAAAAAGATACAGGTATTGAAGGCCAAATTGAAAATATACTTCCTAATCTAATTTTTTGTATTATTGAATATTTCCATGACCATGACTAACCATTACAATAGACCAATAGATAAATAAAAAAAGACTAAATGTTATAAAAACTCCTATAAAAATAAATACTGATAACATTATTTTTTCAATTAAGCTTAATTCTTTTTTATTATCTTTTACTTCTTCCATATTTTATATACATATTTATATAAGAAATAATAATGATTTTTAATAAATCTTTGATATTAAATTTAGTTGGAAATACGCATAATATTTATAAGAGTGCAATAGAAATACATAGTATAGCTATTATAAACCGGTTTGGCTCAAAAATAATTGAAAATTATGATTTAATAAATGAACTAAATAGAAATGTAAGAAGAGATGTATTGATAAATAAATGTAATAATTTTACATTTGATCAAATAAAAGATTTACACTATACAATGTATGATTATAGGAAACAAAATATATTCTCTAAAATACTTTTTATAACTGACGATCCTTTAATGGATAATAGTACAAATAATAAATTTAATACTTATAATATAAATAATTCATTTTATAAAAAAGAAGAACAAATAGAAAAAATATTATATTTTCATTATAATAAATTTATAAATTAAATATTTTATTACAAATATTTTTTAGAAAAATCATTTAATAACATTATTGGTATATTAAATTTTTTAGCATCTGTCATTTTAGTTGATTTATCATCTAAATCTTTAACGATAAGTGCGAATGTATTTTTTGTTACATTTGAACCTAGAGTAGCACCAATATTTTTTAATTTTTCAATAAAATCTTTATCTCTAAAACCAGTCATAACTATAGTTTTACCAAATAAAGGATTTGTTTCATTATATTCTTTTTCTGATATTTTTTTGAATGAGTCTAATTTATATGTTAAATTACATTCTTCTAAAAAATCAATAAATATTGGAATTTTTTCAACAAATGCAATAGATGTTTTTTCAGCCATTCCTTTAATATTTGATACTTTTTCAATTTTATGTTTATTTGATTCTTTTGAAGTTAAAATATCTGGTAATTGATCCATAATTAATTCTAATCTTTTTTCACCAAAGGATCTACCAAAAGTATTAGAAGCATCCATAATAGTTAAAAGAGAAGCATTATTTATCCCATCTTTTATTCCATTGTATAATTTTTCAGCCATTTTTATTTTAAAACCATCTACTTTTAAGAAATCGTTTATATTCATTTCTAAAATTTTAGGAATGGTATCAAAACCAGTTTCCATTAATCGAGTAACATTTCCTGAGCCTAAACCTTCAACTTTAATACTTTTAAAGAAGGCAGTTATATTTTTTTCAATAACTGTTTTATCAGTCTCAAAATCTAATAGAATTGCATCTACATGTGTATCAGTCCATTTATATGGAACATCTGGCATTTTTGGCTTATCTGCGGGAATTGTAACAGATTGTATATCTGGTATAACATCACCACTTCGTATAATTTGAATTAAAGCTCCAATACCAATTTTATTATTTTCAATAAATGCGGCATTAAAGCCGGTTGCATATTCTATTTTTACGCCTCCTAAATAAATAGGTTCAATTTTAACTCTTGGTTTTAAATATCCATCTTTACTAGGAGTCCATATTACATCTACAACTTTTGCTTCTGCAATCTGATCTGATAAAATCATTTTAAAGGCAAAGGAATGCTCTGGATTTTTAGATTTTCTTCATAAATTTTATCATCTGTTACAATAATTCCATCTATATCATATTTATATGTTTGACGCCAATTAATTAATAATTCTGATAGTATTTCATTTGTAATATTATTTTCTAATTTTGTTATAGCTGAATTAATATTTAAATTATATAAATATTGAAATTGTTCAGACGGTTTCTTTTCTGGTTTAATTAATTCATGTGCAACAAAATCTATATCTTTTAATCTTTCATCAATTTTCTTTTTACTAGTTAATCCAGATACCAAATTTCTTGGATTTGCAAAATCATCTTTATATTTTTTTTCAAAAACCTCTTTAGAAATCATTAACTCACCTCTAATAACAATATCTTTTGTATTAGGTAAGTGTAAATAAGGAATTAAATAAGAGATATCTTGAGCCATTATACTATCACCGCGTTTATATAGGTTTTTCTTACCATTTTCATTCACATATAAAGCACTTATACCATCTAATTTAGGAGATAGGAGATATGGTCCAGAATATTTCTTTTTCCAATCATCCAATGCCTTTGTATCTGGTTTTATTTTTTCCATTGAACCCATAAAATATGGTAATTTTACTTTATTTTTTGTAACTGGTGCTCCAATCTCTTGTAATACCATATTTTTGGGATATTTCCCTTCTATATATTCTTTAATAATATCATATTCATTATCGGTCATTAGTGGATTATCTGTATAATAAGCTTTATTAGCCTCTCTAATTATAGATGCTAATTGTTCTTCATTTAGTTCATCAAGAATCTTAATACCATCTTTTTTAAATTTTTGAATTAAATTCATTATTTCTATTTTTGCTATTTTAGAAGACATTTTATATTATAATAAGTCTTAAATTTATACTTTTATATTAAAAAAAAATTCAATTTTTTATACTATTTAAAATTATACTTTTTAATAAAATTATATATTTCATATGGACAATTAGTTATCATCCAATATCTTACTATTTCTAAATATTTATATAGATCATCTATATTGTTAATTTTAATTTTATTTTCAAATTTATTTTTTGGAATAGGTATAAAAATATCTTCTTTATCAAGATTTTGATAAAATATAGAATCCTTTAACCAATCTGATATTTTTTTATATTGAAATTAATTCAGACATTTTGATAGAAAGTATTAAACTTTTATATTTTTATAAATTAATAAATAAATAAATTATTTTTTATTTAATATATTTTTCATATCCTGGACATTTATTTTCAATTAGATATTTTAAACAATCTAAATGTCCAAATAATTCAGCATTAGAACAAGTATCTTCATTCCAAGGACAACCATTTTCATATGCATATTTTAAACATTCTAAATGTCCATTTTCTGCAGCAATAGAACAAGTATCTTCATCCCAAGGACAACCATTTTCATATGCATATTTTAAACATTCTAAATGTCCATTTTCTGCAGCATTAGAACAAGTATCTTCATCCCAAGGACAATTATTTTTATGTGCATATTTTAAACATTCTAAGTGTCCATTTGCTGCAGCATAAGCACATATATCTTCATCCCAAGGACAACCATTTTCATAAGCATATTTTAAACATTCTAAATGTCCATTTTCTGCAGCATAAGCACATATATCTTCATCCCAAGG
>Ga0214919_10001887_pt1 | contig 33653 bp, 27 predicted proteins | sample LL1503_MetaG_FD_177994 | JGI IMG/M metagenome (GOLD analysis project Ga0214919, IMG submission 177994) | Freshwater microbial communities from Lake Lanier, Atlanta, Georgia, United States - LL-1503 | ecosystem: Environmental > Aquatic > Freshwater > Lake | place: USA: Georgia | collected... | reverse complement strand
AGGCGATTGCGGCAAGATTGTGATCGCAGTGAACGACGACATTGACCCAGACAATGCAGACGCCTTGTTATGGGCCATGGCATACCGCATGAACCCCACGGCAGATGTCCGAACTCTAGACCATCGCGGTCAAGGTCACGGACCTAAGCGAGAGAATGATGGTGAAGAAGATTCAACCCTTCTGATGGACGCCACCATGAAAGGCGACATGCCCCCCTTGGCCTTGCCCACCAAAGACTACATGGAGCGCTCGAAGGCCATCTGGGAAGAGCTTGGCCTTCCTAAACTGCGGCCCCAAGCGCCTTGGTTTGGTTACTCCTTGGGTGACTGGCTGCCCCAATGGGACGAGGCTGCAGCGCGGGCAGCCACGGGCCGTTATTTGGAAAATGGCCAGATCAGTCTTCAACAGCAACGAAACGACGTGAAAGCCGAATCTAAATTCAGGCCAGACGAAGCGAGTTGATGAGACGCCAAAGACACAAAAAACAAACCTATGAGCACCTTAAGTTCTTCTTCTAACCCACGGCGATTGATTGTCGGCATCAGTGGTGCATCTGGCATTGTTTATGGCGTTCGCATCTTGCAAGTTTTGCAGCAGTCAGACATTGAAACCCATCTGGTGATGAGCGATTCTGCGCGCATGACGCTGTCCACGGAGTTGGACATGAGCGTGAAAGAAGTCGAAGCGCTGGCCACCGAGGTGCACAGTGCTAAAAATATTGGCGCCACCATTGCCTCAGGTTCTTTCAAAACCATGGGCATGGTGGTTGCACCTTGTTCCATCAAATCTTTGTCTGAAATTGCCTACGGCATGACAAGTGGACTGCTTTCCAGAGCTGCCGATGTGGTGCTGAAAGAGCGCAGAAGATTGGTGCTCATGATCCGCGAAACGCCGCTTCACAGCGGACACCTTCGCACCATGTTGCAAGCTTCTGAAAATGGCGCCATTTTGATGCCGCCGGTGCCAGCGCTTTATGCGCGCCCTCAATCCATTGACGACATGGTGAACCACACGGTGGGGCGCTGCCTTGACTTGTTTGACATCGAAACAGATTTGGTGAAACGCTGGGCGGGTATGGGGCAAGACAAGTGAAGACTCTAACTTCATTCACACTCAAGAACTGACCATGCAAACTTTGTTTGTTTATTACAAGTTACCCATTGCTGAACACGCGCAGTGGCGCCCGCGTGTCGAAGCTTTTCAAAAAGAACTGAAGCAAAAGTGGTCGGGCCTCAGTGCAGTGTTAATGCAACGACCAGAAGCCACGCCAGATGGCATCGAAACCTGGATGGAAATCTACAGCCACAAAGAAGGCGTGACGCAAGAGATGATGGACAGCATTGCGGCTGAAGCCATTGCTCATAGCTTGCCGGCAAAAAGAATGTCTGAGTTTTTTATTCCACTGCGTTAATCTATTTTTAACCTGTCTATTTGAGGAGCACAAAGATGACAGAACCTAAGCAACAGGGACATTCACCTGAATCTCGATCCACAGATGTGCCGTTGGCAAGACGCGGTTTTTTAGGTGGTGTATTGGCTTCTGGTGCTGCTGCAGCCAGTGCCGCAGCATCTCTTGCCACTTCATCGGCGCATGCAGCAGAACCTGCAAAACCTTCAGCATTGCCCCCTTCAGCAAAAGGCGCTCAGGCTGAAACGGGCATCCCCCCAGATCTTGGCCACGGGCAAGGCATGCCGGGTTCAGACTTTATGGTGGACGTGATCAAGTCGCTTGACATCAAATACCTGCCCTCCAATTGCGCTTCCAGCTTTAGAGCTTTGCATGAGTCATTGATTGACTATGGTGGCAATACCAAACCTGAATTTCTAACCTGCATGCACGAAGAGTCAGCAGTCGCCATGGGTCATGGTTATTTCAAGGCCTCTGGCAAACCGCTGCTAACCCTGTGTCACGGTACTGTGGGTTTGCAGCATGCCTCCATGGCCATTTACAACGCTTGGTGTGACAGGGTGCCGGTCATTGTGGTGGGTGGTAACGATTTGGACGCAGCTTATCGTCCACCGGGTGTGCCAACCTTCCATGCCGCGCAAGACATCAACGCCATGGTGCGTGATTACACAAAATGGGATGACACGCCTGTTTCATTGCAGCACTTTTCACAGTCATTTGTGCGTGCTTACAAAATTGCCATGACACCGCCTTATGGCCCTGTGGCCATTTCTTTGGACGCGGCATTGCAGATGGCGCCCGTGCATTTGCACGAAGGCAAAATGCCTTACATCCCCAAATACATTCCAACTTCGCCGCCACAAGGCGATTCGGGTGCGGTGAAAGAAGCCGCAAAGATGTTGATACAAGCCAATAACCCAGTGATCGTGGTCGATCGCGCCGCCAGAACCCCAGACGGTGTTGGCTTGTTGGTGCAATTGGCAGAACTGTTACAGGCCAAGGTGATTGACCAGGGAAGTCGAATGAACTTTCCCAAAACACATTACTTGAGTGCACCTGCGACAGCCATTGCCAATGCAGACGTGATCATTGGCATGGAGCTTTCTGACTTCTGGGCCACTGTCAATGCTTATACCGACAACAATTCAAATGACGGTCACGGCACCAACGCTTCACGCATCAAACCGCAAACCAAGCTGATCAGTATCAGCTCTGTCGATCTCTTAACCAAGTCCAATTACCAAGACTTTCAACGCTTTCAGGTGGTTGACGTGCAAATGGCTGCAGACGCGCAAACCACCTTGCCATCCTTGATTGAAGCGGTACGCTCTGCAATGCCCGCCGATAAAAAAGACCTCATTGCCAAGCGGGGTGAATTACAGCGCAAGGCGTATGAAGAAGATAGAGTTCGCACCCGCACTGCCGCTGCCTTAGGATGGAATGAGAGCCCCATCAGCACGGCGCGTTTGGTGATGGAGACCTTTGCTGCCGTTAAAAATGAAGATTGGGCCTTGGTCGCTTCAGAAGGCAATGTGAGCAATTGGCCCACACGTTTATGGCCCATGGAGAAACACCATCAGTGGCTGGGTCGCTCGGGCGGTTATGGCGTGGGCTATGGCGCACCAGCCTCTGTGGGCGCTGCATTGGCCAATCGCGATTTGGGACGGTTCTCAGTCAGTATTCAATCGGATGGCGATTTGATGTTTGCACCTGGCGTGCTGTGGACCGCTGCGAAACACAAAATCCCTTTGCTGTCCGTCATGCACAACAACAGGGGCTATCACCAAGAGGTGATGCACATCCAACGTCTGGCCAATTTCAGAAACCGCAAAGTCAATCTTGATGGCGACATGGGACCTGTGGGCACCAGCATTGAAAATCCCGACATTCAATACCACGAGCTGGCCAAATCGATGGGCTGGTGGGCCAAGGGTCCGATCAAAGATCCTACCCAATTGGCTTCAGCCTTGAAGGAGGCGGTTGCCGTGGTGAAATCTGGCCATCCTGCGTTATTGAACGTATGGACTCAACCTCGTTGAAGAAGGAGACACACATGAAACACCATTCACTGATTTCCAAATTCAATGGGGCTTTTTTGCTTGCGCTCATGGCTTGCTTGTCTTCGCATTCAATGGCCCAAACCCGCGCGCCTTCCGCTGACCAAGGCAAACAAGCCTATGTCAAAAATGGTTGTTGGGGTTGTCATGGTTTTGTCGGCCAGGGCGGTATAGCCGGGCCCAAACTGGCGCCCGAGCCCAAACCCATCGAGTACATTCAAGCATTTGTCAGACACACTCGAGGAACGATGCCGCCCTACAGCGAGAAAATTCTTTCGAACCAAGAGTTGGTGGATATTCATGCCTATTTGAAGTCAATTCCTGTTGGCCCAGACTACAAGTCCATTCCCTTGCTGAATTAATTTAGAACGAACCACAAACACATGCAGCAAGACATCTTGATCAACTGGTCTCCCCAAGAAACCCGCGTTGCGGTGGTGGAGCAGGGCGCTGTTCAAGAGCTGCATGTGGAGCGTTCTTTAGAGCGTGGCTTGGTCAGCAACATCTACCTTGGAAAAGTGGCCCGTGTGTTGCCTGGCATGCAGTCGGCCTTCATTGACATCGGCCTAGAGCGAGCAGCTTTTTTGCACGTGGCAGATGTCTGGCATAGGCAGCCTGAGGGCGAGCCGCCCCAAGTCGCACGCAGCAGTCAAACCTTGGTTCCTATTGAGAAGCAAGTTTTTGAAGGCCAAGCCTTGATGGTACAAGTGGTCAAGGATCCGATAGGTACCAAAGGCGCTAGGCTATCAACTCAAATCAGCATTGCAGGCAGACATCTGGTTTTTTTGCCGCAAGACGACCACATTGGGGTGTCTCAAAAAATTCCATCTGAGCAGCGTGACGCGTTAAGAGCGCGTTTGCAAAATTTGGTAGGCGCACAGGGCGGGGGGTTCATTCTGAGAACCAATGCAGAAGATTCCAGCGATGCCGAGTTAGGTGAAGACATCGCTTACCTTCGCAAAACTTGGGCGCGAATCAAAGATGCCTCTGTCAAACTGCCGGTGCAGTCATTGCTTCACCAAGACCTGACTCTTTTGCAAAGAGTTTTGCGAGATCTTGTGGGCGAGGGCACACAAACCATTCGCCTTGACTCCAAAGAACAATTTGAACATTTGTCCGCGTTTGCCAAAGAGTTCATGCCGGCTTCAGCAGCGCGGCTTCAACTTTACAAAGGTGAACGCCCTATTTTTGATTTGTATTCAATCGACGAGGAAGTGGCCAAAGCATTAGGACGCCGGGTTGAATTGAAGTCGGGTGGTTATCTCATCATTGACCAAACAGAAGCCCTGACCACTGTGGATGTGAATACAGGTGGCTATGTGGGAGCACGTAATTTTGATGACACCATTTTCAAAACAAACCTAGAAGCAGCGCATGCCATTGCCAGACAACTTCGCTTGCGAAATTTGGGCGGCATCATCATTGTCGACTTCATTGACATGTCCCGCGAGGAACATCAAACCGCTGTGCTTGATGAGTTTAAAAAACAATTGAGCCGCGATCGCGTCAAAACCATGGCGGGCGGTTTTTCGCAGTTGGGTTTGTTGGAGATGACACGCAAGCGAACACGAGAATCTCTGTCGCACATGCTGTGTGAACCTTGTCCAAGTTGTGACGGCAAAGGCAGTGTCAAAACCAACCGAACGGTGGTGTACGATATTTTGCGTGAAATATTGCGCGAGGCTCGTCAGTTCAATCCCCGAGAGTTTCGAGTGGTGGCGGCGCCTGCGGTCATTGAATTGTTGCTTGATGAAGAGAGCCAGCATCTTGCTGCGCTGTCTGATTTTATTGCCAAGCCCATTTCGCTTCAGAGCGAATCCGCCATGGGCCAAGAGCAATACGACGTTGTGTTACTTTGATTCAAGCCGCATCGCTTTTGTGATGCAGTCTTGAGTAAACACCGCCAGCCTTCAGCAGTGCTTCATGGCGGCCTTGCTCAACAATCTCTCCTTGCGACATGACGATCACTCTGTCGGCATGTTCGATGGTGGAGAGCCGGTGCGCAATGATCAAGGTGGTGCGGCCCTTCATCAGATTGTGCAATGCATCTTGCACCCAACGTTCTGACTCATTGTCCAAGGCGGATGTGGCTTCGTCCAGAATGAGGATGGGTGCGTTTTTATAAAGTGCTCGGGCAATGGCCAAGCGCTGTCGCTGACCACCTGAGAACTCTGTGGCGTTGTGTCCCAGCACGGTGTCCATGCCTTGAGGCAGTTTGCCCACATGTTCGTCAAGGTTGGCCGCTGCCAAACATGTTTGTATTTTGGCGCGATCAACGACCTGTCCCAATGCAATGTTGGCGGCCACGGTGTCGTTCAGCATCACAACATCTTGACTCACCATGGCAAATTGTTGACGCAATTGTTGGAGTGGCCAATCTTGAATGTCAGTGCCCTGCAAAATCACTTGACCAGAACTTGGCTTTACAAACCGAGGCAGCAAATTGACCAGGGTGGTTTTGCCTGAGCCGCTGGTGCCTACAAATGCCACAGTTTCACCAGATTGAATACTCAAGCTTAAATTGTTCAAGGCAGGCGATGTATCGGCAGCATATTGAACATGGACATTTTGAAATTCAATGCGGGGCCCTGTGCTTGCTTGTGAATCGGTGTTTTGACTTCGAACTTTTTGGCCGGCTGCGTGGCCATCTGCCTCTACTTGAACTTCTTCCAACAAGCGCAGACCTCGCTCTAGTGCAGCTAAACCTCGGGTGACGGGGGTTGCTACATCGGCAAGCCGCTTGATGGGAGAGACAAGCATCAGCATGGCCGTGATGAACGCTACAAATCCGCCGACTGTGGCGCCTTGTAAGCCAGTTCGACTTTGAATCAAGGCAACCACCAATACGGTAGACAAAGCCACAGCGGCCATCAACTGGGTGAGGGGCGACATGGCGGCCGATGCAATGGTCGATTTCAAGGCCAAGCTTCTGAGGCGTTGGCTCAATGTTTGGAAACGACTGAGTTGGCTTTCTTGGGCGCCGTGGAGTCGAATCATGCGGTGTGCCAAAACATTTTCTTCCACCACGTAAGCTAAATTGTCAGTGGCAGATTGGCTGTCACGGGTGAGGCCGTACAGGCGCTTGGAGAGCTTCTTCATGATCCAGGCTGAACCAGGTACCACGATGAAGACCAACATGGTCAGTTTCCAGTTCAAAAACATCAAGTAGCCAATCAAAGCCAGCAGCGTGAAGCCATCTCTTGAAAGACCCAACAGGGCTGAAATAAGCTGCGTCGCGCCAGTTTGAACTTCATAAACCAAGGTGTTGGACAAAGCACTCGCCGATTGTTTGCTGAAAATGGACATGTCAGCTTGCATCAATCTGCGAAACAAAGCCTCACGCAATGCTTGCATGCCATCATTGGCAATGCGCGCTAGGGCATACTGAGACACAAAAAATGCAAGGCCCCTGACGAAAAAAATCCCGATGACGGCAGTTGGAACCATCCAAAGGGGCAGGCTGTTTTCGGCAAATCCCTCGTCCAGCAAAGGTTTGAAGAGGGCTGGAATGAGTGGTTCTGTGGCCGCAGCAACCAGTGTTGCCAAGATGGCAAGCGCCCAAGCGCCGTGCTGTTTGCCAAAATAAGGCCAAAGACGGCGCATCCGGCTCAGGTAACTCAAGTCCTGCTGAGTGCTGTCGTGGGCATTTTGTGTCATTGAAATGATTTTAACGCGTGTCACAATGTTAAATTAACGATGTTTTGACTTGCCATTCCTATGAAAAAGACCTCATTGTTGACCTATCTTTCTCCTTTTAAGGCGCATTTCAGTGCCATTCTCTTGAGCTATGTTCTCGCCTCTAGCTCGGCATGGGCCCAGTTCAAAGTCGATGTCTCTGGTGTTGGACTGACGCAAGTTCCCATAGCCATTGCCAGTTTCAAGGGCGAAGAAACTGCGCCGCAGAAAACGTCGGCCATCTTGTTGGCAGATTTGGAAAGAAGTGGCCAATTCAGGGCGGTTCCCAATTTGGGTTTAAGCATGGATGAGCTGTCGCGACCTGACCATGCCATGTTGCGACAAAAAAGTGCCGATGCCCTCGTGGCCGGCAGCTCGACACGCTTAGCCGATGGCCGCTACGAAGTCCGAGCCAAATTATGGGACGTGGTTTCGGGTCAAGAGCGAGGTGACTACCGCGAAACTGTAGCCGCTGCAGACTTGCGCTTATCGGCACACCGCTTGGCCGACTGGGTCTATGAAAAACTAACGGGTGAAAAGGGCGTCTTTGCGACCCGCATTTCTTACATCACCAAAACCACCGGCAAATACAGTCTTTGGATTGCTGACTCTGATGGCGAGAACGCGCAGTCTGCACTGACAAGTGCAGAACCCATTATTTCGCCATCTTGGTCGCCCAAGGGCAATCAATTGGCCTATGTTTCATTTGAGTCTCGCAAGCCTGTTATTTATGTGCATGAGTTGGCCACTGGCAAACGCAAAGTCATGGCCAATTTCAAAGGTTCTAACAGCGCGCCAGCGTGGTCGCCTGATGGGCGTTCTTTGTTAGCCACTTTAAGTCGCGAAGGGGGCTCACAGCTGTACCAAATTGATGTTGCTACTGGTGAAGCCAAGCGCTTAACGCAAAACGCAGGCATCGATACCGAGCCTAGCTTTTCGCAAGATGGCTCGAAGATTTACTTTGTATCTGACAGGGGAGGAAGTCCTCAAATCTACAAAATGAACGACACAGGCTCTGGGGTTGAAAGAGTCACTTTCAACGGAAGTTACAATATCTCACCTGCACCAAGCCCAGATGGGCGGTGGTTGACTTACATCTCACGTGTTGGAGGGCAGTTCAAAGTTCAAGTCATGAATTTGAGCACTGGCCAGACAAGTGCCATCACTGAAACCTCAGCCGATGAGCGCCCTAGCTTTGCGCCCAACAGCAAATTGATTGTTTATGCCACTGTGCTTCAAGGACGCGAGGCGCTTATGACAACTACGTTAGACGGCAAAATCAAAGCGAAGCTGTCTGGGCAAAGTGGTGATATTCGTGAACCCGCCTGGGGTCCTTACCGTTAATTTTAAAGTTGGAGTTTTTTCATGATCAAACGTAGTCTTTGGATTTTGGCATTGACAGCAAGCTTGGCTGCCTGCTCATCTGGCGTTAAATTGAGCGAGGTGCCAGTTGAAGATAAAAACGCTACTTCAGCATCAGCAGCGCCAGTGGCCTCTTCAGCCGATACCGCACAAAGCAGCGTCGCTGCAGTTGTAGGGGGCAAAGCGGGTGCACAAGGTGTTGCACCTGCTGGCTTGAATGTGGTGTATTTCGACTATGACAGTTATACATTGCAACCAGAAGCGCGTGCTGTTTTGGAGCGCAATGCAGCGCATCTGCAATCGAACAAGCAATTCAAAGTGCAGCTTGAAGGACACACCGACGATCGTGGTGGTCGTGAGTACAACTTGGCCCTCGGTCAAAAACGTGCTGAAACGGTTCGCCGCGCACTGACCTTGTTGGGTGTGAGCGATGCACAAGTTGAAGCAGTTAGTTTCGGCAAAGAAAAGCCCGCTGCATCCGGTTCAGATGACGCTGCGTATGCCAAAAATCGCCGTGTTGAAATCAAATACTGATTGAATCTGTTGTATGCGAAATCGGGCTCATTTATTCTTCCTTCAATTAGGCTTGGCATGTTGGTTGTCTAGCCTTAGCCTGCTTGCCAATGCAGCCTTGTTTGGAGATGATGAAGCCCGCCGTGCCATCTTGGATTTGCGGCAGCGACTTGAAACAGCACAGCAAAATTTGAAGTCTCAAACAGCTGAATTGGTGAAGTCTCAAGCGGCTGAAATTGTAAAGTCTCAAGCGGCTGAAAATGCCAACTTAAGGGACAATTTGCTTGAGTTACAAAATCAAATAGAAGGTTTGAAATCTGAACAATCAAGATTTCGCGGCACCTTAGAAAATTTGTTGCGTGAGCTCACTGACATTCAGCTGAAACAAAAGGACATTTTGCAAAGTGTCGACGCAAGGTTGAATAGGTTTGAACCTGTGAAAGTTGTCTTAGATGGTCTGGAGTTTCAAGCTGACCCTGCAGAGAAAAAGCAGTTTGACAACGCCCTTGCGGTCTTTCGAACTGGCGATTTTGCAGCTGCGCAAAGTAGCTTACTGGGCTTTCTACTAAGTTATCCCAGCAGCGGTTATGCATCCTCTGCTCTGTTTTGGTTAGGCAATGCCCAATACGCCACCAAAGATTACAAAGAGTCGATGCTCAATTTTCGAAAGCTTTTAAACATTGCGCCACTCCACACGCGTGTCCCAGACGCCATGTTGGCCATTTCTAATTGTTTGATCGAGCTCAAGGACTTGAAGGCCGCCAGAAAAGCCATGGAAGATTTGATCAAATTGCATCCCACCAGCGATGCAGCACAAACGGCCAAAGATCGACTCAGTCGCTTGAAATAATTCGGCATGACTGAGTCTCAACTCGCCCATTTGCAGTGGTTGGTATTGAGTTCTACGGCTGTAGTCTCTTTGTTCTTGGGCGCTCTTTTTCACCGCTCTCATTTTTGTACCATGGGCGCAGTCAGCGATGCGGTCCTCATGGAAAATTTTGACCGCTTGCGTCAGTGGGCCCTCGCCTTGGCTGTTGCCATTTTTGGCTTTGGCTGTATGGCTTATGTTGGCCTGATTAACCCCCTCCAATCGATCTATGCCACCAAGGACCTGTTGTGGCTCTCATCCTTGCTGGGTGGCTTGTTGTTCGGCTGGGGCATGGTGTGGGCTTCTGGTTGTGGCTCAAAGACGCTGGTTCGCCTTGGTGCTGGTAACTTGAAAGCGCTTTGGGTGTTGCTGGTCATGGGCGTTGTTGCGCTTTCTGCCATGAAGGGTGTCTTGGCAGTCGGACGTGTGCAATACATTGATGCCGTGAAAATTGAAATGCCGCATGGTCTGTTTGCGGGTGAATGGCTGAGCCATTATTTCAATGTTTCTCTGCCTGTTGGTATTTTTGGTGCCGCTTGCTTGGTTTTTGCGCTTTTGCTTTTATGGATTTTGAAAGATCAAAATTTCTTAACACTTCACAACGTGTTAACGGGCATTTTGGTGGGCCTCGTGATCTGTGGGGCCTGGTGGATTTCTGGCGTTTTAGGGCACGGCTTGGAACACCCCGAAACGCTAGAGGAATTTTTCCTCGCCACTTCGAGTCGCAAAATGGAAGCTCTCAGTTTCACGGGCCCGGTGGGCTTGGCTTTAGACGCTTTGATGTACTTCAGCGATGGCACCAAGCGCTTGACCATGGGTTTGGTCAGCGTGCTGGGTATTTGTGCTGGCTCGTTCATCAGTGCCTGGTTTCAAGGCACCCTGAAGTTAGAAGGCTTTACCAACGCAGCCGACATGCGCCGTCATCTTGTGGGCGCCAGCTTCATGGGAATCGGTGCCGTGCTTGCCATGGGGTGCTCCATAGGACAAGGCTTAAGCGGCCTCTCAACGCTCAGTTTAAACAGCTTGATTGCAAGTCTGGCCATTGTTGCGGGTGCCTATGCGGCCTTGCAATTCGATTTGCGTCAAGCCTGATCCAGCGCTAGTGTTTTTTATGATGACGCATTGATGCAAGCAAACATTTCCAGTCGAAGGTTTGGTGGCATGGCCAGACTTTATGGTTTGACCGGCGCAGATCAAATTGCACGGTCACACGTGTTGATCGTGGGCATTGGTGGTGTGGGTTCCTGGATTGTTGAAGCTTTGGCCAGAAGCGGCGTTGGCGAGATGACCTTGGTCGACATGGACCACATTGCCGAATCCAATATCAATCGCCAAATCCATGCTTTAGAAAGCACACTGGGACAGGCCAAAGTAGTGGCCATGAAAGAAAGAATTGCGCAGATCAATTCAGAATGCCTTGTTCATGTTGTCGATGATTTTGTATCTCCAGAAAACTGGTTAGAGATTGTGGCCAGCATCAATTCATCTTCGTCAAGTCTGGTGCCCCTAACGGCTGTGGTCGATGCTTGTGATCAAGTCAAGGCCAAAGTGGCCATGGCCGATTGGGCCATTCGACAAAAAGTTTTCATGGTGACACTGGGTGCTGCTGGGGGTAAAAAAGAAGCCCATCGTGTAGAGCAAGCTGATCTGTCGCAGGTCACCCACGACCCCTTATTGTCCCAATTGCGTTACCGACTCAGAAAAGAAAAGGGCGCTCCCAAAGAGGGCAAAAAAATAGGTGTACTTTGCGTATTCAGTCGAGAGAACGTTGCGCCGCCCGATGCATCCTGCCTGATTGAAGGAGACGGCACACTCAACTGCCATGGCTATGGATCGACCGTTACCGTGACTGCGACCTTTGGCTTGGTTGCTGCCTCATTGGTCCTAAATTATCTTGCGACAGGCTTGGCAAAGCCTAAAATTTGAAGCTATAATTTAAGGCTTGAGTAGATGGGTCGGTAGCTCAGTCGGTAGAGCAGCGGACTTTTAATCCGTTGGTCGCGAGTTCGAATCTCGCCCGACCCACCAAATACTCAAACCCCTTTAAAACCCCGCAAAGCTTGCTCTGTGGGGTTTTTTCTTGCCTGCTTAAGCTGCTCCCTATCAAGCTTCAAGATGGAGCCGTTCCAATTCCTCAGACCAAGCCAGCCATTGAATTTCCAAATCTTGAAGGGCCGTATTGACCGTTTTAAGCAACTTGCCTGTCTCTGCAATCTCTGCTGGCGTCAGAGGTGTAGCCAACTTGCTTTCCAAGACCAGCTTATCAGCTTCTAGCGTTGCAATTTTTTGATCAGCCTGCTCAATTGATTTTTTCAAAGGTTTGAGAAGCGCCGATTTCTGTTGACGAAGAAGAGCATCTTCTTTTTTTTGGTCTGGCGTTCGGTTGGCTATTTTGGTCAGAGTCTTTTCAGGCTTTGACTTTGCAGCAGTTGGTATGGCAACTGCCGCATCTTCCACATTGTTTTTGGCTTCCTCACGCAAGCGTTTGGATTCTTCTAACAAATAGCGCTGGTAATCGTCCAGGTCGCCATCGAATGGTTTTATTTCTCCGCGGCCTACCAACCAAAACTCATCGCAAACAGCACGCAACAAGGCTCGATCGTGACTGACCAACATGACGGTGCCTTCAAATTCATTCAAGGCCATCGACAAAGCCTCGCGTGTGGCCAAGTCCAAGTGGTTGGTGGGTTCGTCTAACAACAAAAGGTTGGGGCGCTGCCAAACAATCATGGCCAATACCAATCGGGCTTTTTCACCGCCACTCATCGAGCCTACGTTTTGCTTCACCATGTCACCGGTGAAATTGAAGGTCCCTAAAAAATTTCGAAGGTCTTGTTCGCGAGAAGACTGCCCAGGGGTAGAGCCGAGTTCTTTGACCAAACGGATCATGTGCTCCAGTGGGTTGTCTAGGGGGTGCAAGACGTCCAATTCTTGTTGAGCGAAATACCCAATATTCAGCCCCTTGCCCTCAGTCAGTTCGCCAGACAGAGCCTTGATGCTGCGAGCAATGGTTTTAACCAAAGTAGATTTGCCTTGGCCGTTGGCACCCAAAATGCCAATGCGTTCTCCTGCCAAAACAGATTTATTGACTTGCTTGACAATGACTTTGTCGATGCCATCGACCGAATAGCCCAAATTGGCATCGGTGATGGCCAGCATGGGGTTGGGTAAGTTTTGGGGCTCTTTGAATTCAAAGGTGAAATCTGCATCGGCCAAAACAGGCGCAATTTTTTCCATGCGTTCAAGCGCCTTGACTCGACTCTGCGCCTGTTTGGCCTTGCTGGCTTTGGCCTTGAATCGGTCAATGAACTTTTGCAAATGTGCAATTTTGTCTTGCTGCTTTGAGAACGAAGCTTGTTGCAATTCAAGTTGCTGTGACCTCAGGGTTTCAAAAGCGCTGTAATTGCCGCCGTATCGATTGAGCTTGGCATGTTCAATGTGCAAGGTGACGTCAGTCACGGCATCTAGAAATTCTCGGTCGTGGCTGATCACGACCATGGTGCCCATGTAGCGTTTAAGCCAAGCTTCAAGCCAAACCAAGGCGTCTAAATCCAAGTGGTTGGTGGGCTCATCCAAAATGAGCAAGTCGGAGGGGCACATTAAAGCGCGAGCCAATTGCAGTCGCATTCGCCAGCCGCCGGAGAAGCTGTTGACCGGATCGTCCAATTCGGCTGTTCGAAATCCCAAACCCAAAATCAAAGATTGTGCTCTGGGTACCGCGTCGTGTTCACCAGCATCGGCCAAGTCAACATGAGCATGCGCCATGGCCATGCCATCTTCTGAAAGTTCTGCCGCATGAAGCACAGCACGCAACTCGGCCAATTTTGTATCGCCACCCAGAACAAAATCCGTTGCAGTTTCTTCTGTCTCTGGCATGTCTTGGGCCACTTGAGCCAAACGCCATTGTTTGGGAATGGAGAAGTCGCCACCGTCCTCATGCAAAGTGCCATTGAAAAGCGCGAAAAGGGTGGACTTGCCTGCGCCGTTGCGTCCAACCAAGCCTACTTTTTCACCGGGATTGAGTGTGACGGAAGCAGCATCTAGCAACACTTTGGCGCTGCGGCGCAGAGTGACATTTTTCAGTTGAATCATGAAAGGGGGTGAGCATCGGCCGCACTCAAGGGGCGACCTAGGAAGATCAATTTTGGATGGGGGAGGGTTGTACTAAATTCCGCTTGATCATAGCCGTCCAAGCAGACTTTTTTTTCATGAATTGGTGTCAATTTTCAAAAGTGCTTCTTTGGTGACCAACAAAACCTGATCTTCGCCAGCACTGGTTTCTAACCAGACTGCTTCAAGCCGGGGAAAAGCCGCTTCAAAGTGCTCGCGTTCATTGCCAATTTCCAGAACCAAAATGGCTTTGTGATTCATGTGGTCTGGCAAGTCAAGGAACAACTGACGGATGAAATCCATGCCATCTGTGCCGCCGGCCAAAGCCAAAAGCGGCTCTGCTTTGAACTCGGCAGGCAGTCCTTGCATGCTGGCTTCACACACATAAGGCGGGTTGCAAATGATGCAATCAAATGATTGTGTCAGACCTTTCAGGCCGTCACTTTCGACAAGTTGAATCCGATTTGACAGCTGGTGTTGTTCAACATTGATTTTGGCCACGGCCAAGGCATCCTTTGAGATATCAGCCCCAGTCACTTCAATTTCAGGGTAGGCCATGGCACACAAAATAGCCAAGCTGCCATTGCCAGTGCACAGGTCTAAAAACGAATGTGAGGTCTCTATCAGCCAAGCATCAAAGGCGCCATCTGAAATCAGCTCAGCAATGAAACTGCGCGGCACAATGCTGCGCTCATCGACGTAAAAGGGAATGCCTTGAAGCCAAGCTTCTCGGGTGAGGTAGGCTGCAGGTTTGCGAGTCTGTATGCGTTGCTCAATCAGTGCTTGGCAAGCTTGGATGTGAGCCGCAGAAATATCTGCCACATTCAGATCCAGGTTCATGGCAGTTGCCCGTTCCTGGGTGCGCAGCATGTCTTCAGTGAAGTCTAGATCCAATGGCAATTTAAGTTGCCACAAAACAAGCCAAGCGGCTTCGTCTTGCGCATTCAGGGTGCCATGACCAAATGCGACTTTGGCTTCATCTAGTCTATCTGCGCTGGTGTGTATCAGTTCTTTGAGATCCATTGCATTGATGCCTTACGGCTTTTGCCCCATCTCAATCGCGCAGGCTTTGTTCAAATTGAACAGGACCTTTTTGTAAATGTCTTTCAGAGGCTCAATGTCGGTCAATGCCACATGTTCGTCAATCTTGTGAATGGTGGCATTGGGCGGGCCCAGTTCAATCACTTGAGGGCACGTTTGCGCAATGAAGCGGCCATCGCTGGTGCCGCCCGTTGTTGACAGTTCGGTTCGAAGTCCTGTGACCTCAAAAATAGCCTCTTGCACGGCTTTGACAAGCGAGCCAGGCGTGGTGAGAAAGGGCAGGCCGCCCAGTGTCCACTCAATGTCAAACTTCAAAGCATGCTTTTGCAGAACATCGGTCAGTCGTTTTTTCAGTGAGGTTTCGTTGGACTCGGTGCAAAAACGAAAGTTGAAATCAATGAGCATTTCACCTGGAATGACATTGGTGGCGCCAGTGCCAGCTTGCACGTTGCTGATTTGCCAGCTGGTTGGCTGAAAAAATTCATTGCCCTCGTCCCACACCATGGCTGCCAATTCGGCCAGGGCAGGCGCGGCGCGGTGCACAGGGTTGTCTGCCAACTGAGGATAGGCAATGTGTCCTTGAATGCCTTTGACGATCAATTTGCCGCTCAGAGAGCCGCGCCTTCCGTTCTTGATCATGTCGCCTGTTTGTTTGACAGATGTGGGCTCTCCTACAATGCAATAGTCGGGCGTTTCTTGGCGTGCTTGAAGCATTTGACAGATGCGCACGGTGCCATCGAGTGCAGGGCCTTCTTCGTCACTGGTGAGTAAAAACGCAATGCCTAATGCAGGGTTGGGGCAAGCTTGGTAAAACTCTTGGGTGGCCACCACCATGGCGGCCAGTGAGGTTTTCATATCACTTGCGCCGCGCCCAAACAGTTTGCCGTCACGGTGAGTGGGTGTGAAGGGATCGCTGGTCCATTTTGTCAAAGGCCCAGTGGGTACGACATCAACGTGTCCTGCAAATGCCAAGGTTTGGCCAGAGGTGCCCGCTCTTTTGGCCCAAAGATTTCGAACCCGAAAGTTGTCTGGCCCCAAATCAATCACTTCGCATTGAAAGCCCAAGGGTTCAAGGTGCGAATGGATCAAGGCCGAACAGCCACCATCTTCGGGGGTGACGGAATTCAATGAGATCAGTTGCTCAGCCAGTCGAAGTGTGGCGCTCATGACGGTCTGCCTGCTTTGATGAATCTTGCCATGCGGTGTGCAGCTTCTAAGCACTCTGCCGTTTCGGCCACCAAGGCCATTCGAACTCGACCTTGGCCTGGGTTTTGTCCATTGAAGGTTCGGCCAATGTAGCTGCCCGGCAACACAGTGACATTCTCAGATGCATAAAGCTCGCGTGCAAAATCGGTATCGCTTTTGCTCCAAGCTGCTGGGACGCCTGCCCACAAGTAGAAACTGGCATCGGGTAGCTTGACATCCATGACCTCTGCCAAGACGGGCGTGACTTGTGCAAATTTGGTGCGGTACAGGTTGCGGTTTTCCACCACATGGTCTTCGTCGTTCCAGGCCGCAATGCTGGCGGCTTGAACCACGCCACTCATGGCGCAGCCGTGGTAGGTGCGATACAGTAAAAAATCTTTGATGATGGCGGCGTCGCCAGCCACAAAGCCACTGCGCAAGCCTGGCACGTTGCTGCGTTTTGACAAGCTAGTGAAGGCGATCAAACGTTTGAATTCTTTGTAACCCAAAAGAGAGGCAGCTTCTAACCCGCCTAAGGGTGGCTCATCGCGAAAATAGATTTCGCTGTAGCACTCGTCGGAGGCAATGACGAAGCCATATTTTTCACTGAGCTCGAACAAAGTTTGCCACTCAGCCAGTGGCATGATTTTTCCGGTAGGGTTTCCGGGTGAGCAAACAAAAACGAGTTGGGTTGTGCGCCAAACAGACTCAGGCACTGCCTGCCAGTTGGCTGAGAAGTCGTTTTCTGGCGCATTGGCCACGTAGTAGGGCTCGGCACCCCCCAATAGCGTGGCTCCTTCGTAAATTTGATAAAAGGGATTGGGGCTGACAACACGTGCACCGGTTTTTGTCGGGTCTATGACCGCTTGAGCCAGGGAAAACAAGGCCTCTCTGGAGCCATTGACGGGCAAAATTTGTGTGCTGGCTTGAATTTCAATGCGGTATCTGCGCTCGAGCCATTGGGCACACGCCTCCCGCATGCGCAATTCACCAGCAGTGGCTGGATATCCAGACAGTGCTGTATCAAGCGACGCTTTGAGGGCGGTTTTGATGAATTCGGGCGTAGCGTGTTTGGGCTCGCCAATGCCCAAACTAATGTGCGCGCGGTCTGTGGGAGGGGTGACCGTTGCGAACAATTGGCGAAGGCGCTCGAAGGGGTAGGGTTGTAGGGTAGCCAAGAGGGGATTCATGCCCCCATTATCCGGTAATTGTGGTGCTGTTTTTGAGTTGAATTTCAGGTGTTTTCCAGCCTGATGGGGCCCTTGGGTCGGTTAACATTGGGGCTTGTGGCACGAGTTGTGCCTTCTGACCCAATTTCTGACTCCTGTGCGCCTCAATTCCATTAAATTATCTGGATTCAAATCCTTTGCAGAACCCACCAATTTTGTCCTGCCTGGGCAGTTGGTCGGTGTTGTCGGCCCCAATGGCTGCGGAAAATCCAACATCATGGACGCCTGCCGCTGGGTTTTAGGTGAGTCCAAAGCTTCCGAATTGCGTGGTGAATCCATGCAAGACGTTATTTTCAACGGCACCAACACCCGCAAGCCAGCCAGTCGGGCCAGCGTTGAATTGGTCTTTGACAATGCAGACCACCGTGCGGGCGGGCAATGGGGACAATTTTTAGAAATTGCAGTCAAACGCGTTTTGACACGGGACGGCAACAGCAGTTATTTCATCAACAACCAAGCTGTGCGCCGACGCGATGTCCAAGATGTTTTTCTGGGAACAGGTTTAGGTCCCCGTGCCTATGCCATCATTGGTCAGGGCACCATCAGCAGAATCATTGAGTCTAGGCCGGAAGAATTGCGTTTGTTTTTGGAAGAAGCTGCAGGCGTTTCTAAATACAAAGAACGGCGCCGCGAAACTGAAAACCGCCTTTCTGACACCAGAGAAAACCTAACGCGGGTTGATGACATTCTGCGCGAATTGAATGCCAACTTGGAAAAGTTGGAGAAGCAGGCTGAAGTGGCTCAGCGGTTTAATGATTTAAAAGCCGACAGCACCCTCAAGCAACAGCAACTGTGGTTTTTCAAACGTGCAGATGCAGAAACCGATCAAGTCAAAATCAAAGCCGATGTCGACAAGGCCGTCATTGATTTAGAGGCGCGCATCGCCGATTTGAGGCATGTCGAGGCAGATCTAGAAACCGTGCGCCAAGCGCACTATGCCGCTGGCGACCAAGTCAATCAGGCACAAGGCTTGTTGTATGAGGCAAGTGCTGAAGTTGCTAAATTAGAAGCTGAAATTCGCTTCGTGGTGGAAGGTCGCCAACGTGCTGAACAGCGTTTGCTTCAATTGCAGGTCCAATCAACAGAGTGGTCAGAGAAGCAAATACAAGCCCTGGCAGAGCTGGAAGCGTTGGCAGAACAGGCTCTTCAAGCCGAAGATCAAACCATCACATTGGCTGCACAAGTCGAAGACCAAGCCCAAGCCTTGCCTGATTTGGAAGAGGGCATGCGACAAGCGCAAGCCAAAGCCAACGAGCAAAGAGGCAGTGTGGTGCAGGTTCAACAGCAAATCCAGGTGCTGGCGGCCGATCAGCGCAACATCGAAGACCAAACCCGCCAACTCTCAGTCAGGCAAGAGCGTTTGATGGCCGATCGAAATGCACTGGATTCACCAGATGAACAACGACTTGTTCAACTGCAAGAGCAGTTGGCCCACGCAGACTCTTTGGCCAAGTTAACCAGCGACACCTTGCAAGACTTAGAAGAGCAAACGCCTCGATTGGACCAACAGCGCCGAAATCAGCAACAGGTCGTGAACGATGAGTCTGCCAAATTGGCGGATCTCACGGCCAAGATTGAAGCGCTTAAATCCCTTCAAGAAAAAGTCAAAACCGATGGCAAGCTCAAGCCCTGGTTGAACAAGCATGGTCTTGATCAGTTGCAAGGTTTGTGGAGCAAGATTCACATGGAACCCGGTTGGGAAAACGCCATGGAATCTGCGCTTCGTGAAAAGCTGTCATCACTTGAGGTTTCGCGCCTAGACATGGTGAAGGCCTTTGCATCCGATGCGCCGCCTGCCAAGCTGTCGTTTTATTCACCGCCCAACGCCACTCAAACGCAAGCTCGAAAAGGGCTGCCTGCAGCTTGTCGGCCCCTGTCCGATTTACTCAGATTGTCTGATGCTGGCCTCAAGGCATTGCTGACAGATTGGCTCCAAGCATATTTCACAGCGCCTTCTTTGGAAGATGCCATGGCTTGGCGTGATCAACTCCAAGGCGCCGAGTGTTTTGTGGTTCAGACGGGGCATGCTGTTGGCAAACACAGCGTGAGTTTTTATGCCCCTGATTCTGAACAAGCAGGCCTCTTGGCACGCGCCCAAGACATTGAAAACTTTGAAAAACAATTGCGTGCGCAAACGCTGATTGCAGAAGAAACCAGGTCAGCCTCCGTTCGCGCTGAAGCCGCCTATTCGGATGCTGCACAACGCTTGGTTTCGGCCAGGCAAGAAGCCTCTGAGGCTCAAACGAAAGCCCACGAACTTCAGGTTGAAACACTTCGCTTGTCGCAATGGGCCGCGCAAACGCAGGCTCGCAGCGAGCAAATTGCAGTTGACATGTCTGAAATTGACATTCAGTTAGAAGAACTTCAAGAGCGTCGAATCACAGCTGAAGCCCGATTTGAAGAACTGGACATGCAGTTGGCTGACAGTCAAGAACGCCACGCACAGCTTGACGAGCGCGTCATAGAAGCCGAGCGCAAACTGTCAGAGTGCCGTGAGCAACAACGAACGCTTGAACGTTTGGCCCAAGAAGCCACTTTTTCACAGCGCAGCCTTGAAGCCAGACGCTCAGAATTGCAGCGTGGACTGGCAACTGCGGTCCAGCAAATTAATTCGATTGCGGATGAACAAGAACGTGCCAAGGATGAATTGTTGCGCCTCACGGATGCTGCTGCGCAGGCGGGCTTGCAAAATGCATTGGCCATGAAAATGAACAGGGAGCAGGTTTTGGGCGCCAAACGCAGTGAGTACGATGACCTCACAGCGCGTTTGCGTGCCAGTGATGAACGGCGTATGAGTTTTGAGCGTGAACTCGATCCTATGCGCCAAAGAATTACCGAGCTACAACTCAAAGAGCAGGCTTCTCGTTTAGGGCTTGAGCAATACACTCAGCTGCTGCTTGATGCTGAGGCAGATCTTGAAGCCTTGGCCAAATCAATTGAAGAAGGCCAAGTTCGCCTAACGGGCTTGCAATCTGAAATCGATCGCCTGAATCGTGAAATTATGGCTTTGGGCGCTGTGAATTTGGCTGCATTAGAAGAGTTGACGACATCTCGCGAGCGCAAGTTGTTCTTGGACGCGCAGACTGCTGACCTTACCGAAGCCATGACAACCCTTGAAGATGCCATTAAGAAAATTGACGCCGAAACCAGAGATCTCTTGGCGGGTACTTTCAAAATTGTGAATGAACATTTTGGACGCATGTTCCCTGAATTGTTTGGCGGAGGCAGTGCCCGCTTGGTCATGACGGGCGATGAAATTTTGGACTCAGGTGTTCAAGTGATGGCGCAGCCACCGGGGCAAAAAAATCAGACCATTCACTTGCTGTCTGGGGGCCAAAAGGCACTCACAGCCATTGCCTTGGTATTTGCCATTTTTCAGCTCAACCCAGCCCCTTTTTGTTTGTTGGACGAGGTGGACGCCCCCTTGGACGACGCGAACACTGAACGGTACGCCAAATTGGTCAAGAGCATGGGCAAAGAAACCCAATTTTTGTTCATCAGTCACAACAAAATTGCGATGGAGATGGCCGAACAATTGATTGGTGTGACCATGCAAGAGCAGGGTGTCTCCCGAATTGTTGCTGTTGACATGGAAGCTGCCGTTTCGATCGCCGAATTGGCCTGAACAAATCAATTTGATTCAAACCTTACTTTGCACACCCCTATATGAGCTCTTTGCAAAATAGTTTGGCCATTGTTGGTGTCGTGACCTTGGTAGGTGTTGTTTTGTACAACCTTTGGACGGCTCGGCAAAACGCACCACGCCAAGCTGCCCCCGAGACCACTGTCAGTGTCGACCCTGTCTTAGACCATTCTGATTTGGGTCGTCCAGGTTTTAAAGACTCAGCTTATTTGGACGATGAAATTGGCATTCTGCCAACGCCTGAAAAGAAGCCGCCCCTTGATGCACTGATCGACGTGATTGCTGCGATTGAGGTTGATGTGCAGGTTTCAGGCGATGCTGCTTTGGCGGCTTTGCCAGCCACGCGCCGAGTTGGCACCAAACCATTTGCTGTTGAAGGATTGAATGATAATTCGGGCGAATGGGAAACGCCTGTTGCCGGGCGCCGATACCACGCATTTCAGGCGGGTGTTCAATTGGCCAACCGAGTAGGGCCCTTGAATGAAATTGAATTTTCAGAGTATGTGATCAAGGCCCAAAACTTTGCCGATTCGATTGGTGGGGCACCAGAGTTTCCAGACATGTTGGAAGAAGTGGCACGCGCCCGTGAGCTTGATCAATTTGCCAGTGAGCACGATGCCCAGCTTAGTTTTACAGTATGCGCCACATCAGCAGCATGGAGTCCGGGCTACATTCACCAGCACGCTGCGCGTTGGGGTTTTGTGGCTGGTGTTATTCCTGGCCGAATGGTTTTGGCTGCACCTGTTCAAGGTTTGCCTCCCACCTTGTCATTGTCTTTTGATTCGCAAGCGGCCATGGCCGATGATCCGGCCTTGTCCGCTATCAAAGAATTTACCTTGAGCCTCGATGTGCCTCAGGTTCACAGAGAAGAACAAGCGTTTGCCAGGTTGCGCGAAGCAGCCCGCATACTTGGCAAAGAAATGGACGGTGTCATTACCGATGGCGCAGGACACGCACTCACCGAGGCAGATTTAAACGCCATTGCAGTTGATTTAGAACTCCTCTACGATGCCCTAGATTCACGTGAGTTGTCTGCTGGCTCACCTCAGGCACGTCGATTGTTTTCATAACCGTGCCCTCGATCTCATCGTGAACTTAGATTTGTTTTCAGGATCAGAAAAAGGTACAAAGCCTGACCCTTCAGCATTCGATCTGGCAAATGAGCAAGCCGCAAAGCTTCGAACATGCTTGCACCGCTATGCGCATGCTTACTACACCTTGGATGCGCCTGAAGTGCCTGACGCTGAATACGATCGATTGTTTCAACAACTACAAATCATCGAAATTCAATATCCTGCTCTGCTAACGGCAGATTCGCCCACACAGCGCGTAGGAGGGGCTGTGTTGCCTGAGTTTTCTACAGTTCGTCATCAAGTGCCCATGTTGAGCATTCGAACCGAAACTGACACTGAGGCCAGTGGCGCAGCAGCGTTTGATACCCGAATTCGAAAAGAATTAGGTTTGCCAGAAGGTGCATCAGGAGTCGAATACGTTGCAGAACTTAAGTTTGATGGACTGGCCATGAGCTTGCGTTATGAAAATGGTATTTTGGTTCAAGCCGCCACACGAGGCGATGGTGAATTTGGGGAAGATGTCACTCACAATATTCGAACCATTGGGCAAATTCCCTTGCAACTTTCTGAAGTGCCTTCCGTGTTGGAGGTTCGCGGCGAGGTGTATATGCGGCGAGACGACTTTGATACCCTCAATGAACGTCAACTTCTTAAAATCTCTGAAGGCGTCAAGGGTGAAAAAACATTCGTGAATCCAAGAAACGCTGCAGCAGGTGCTGTGCGTCAATTGGATTCCAACATAGCCGCGCAACGGCCATTGAGTTTTTTCGCTTATGGCTTGGGTGAGGTGTTGGGATGGCCCTTGGGTGTCGCGCCTTTTCAGCGGCACTATGACTTGTTGCAAGCGCTCAAGGCATGGGGCTTTCCAGTGGCTGCACAAACTCAGTGTGTCAGAGGTGCCGCCGGACTGATTGATTTTCACGCACAAATTGCCCAGCTGCGAGACAAGCTGCCTTACGACATTGATGGTGTCGTTTACAAAGTCAATGAGCTTGGGCTGCAAGAAAAACTTGGATTCGTCACACGAGAGCCCCGTTGGGCCGTCGCTCACAAGTACCCTGCTCAGGAAGAGATCACAACAGTTCAAGCCATTGACGTTCAAGTCGGTCGAACTGGAAAATTAACCCCTGTTGCCAAATTGGCACCTGTCTTTGTCGGTGGGGTTACCGTGACCAACGCAACCCTGCACAACGAAGATGAGGCGAGGCGCAAAGATGTTCGAATCGGTGATACGGTCATTGTTCGCCGCGCAGGTGACGTCATTCCTGAAGTTGTCAGCGTTGTCCTTGCTCAGCGCCCGCTTGGCGCGCAAATTTTTACCATGCCGCATGTCTGCCCGGTGTGTGGCAGTTCCGCTGTGCGTGATGAGGATGAGGCCGACTACCGATGCAGTGGTGGCTTGTTTTGTGGTGCTCAACGCAAGCAAGCTTTTCTGCACTTTGCGCAAAGAAGGGCTGTTGAGGTAGATGGTCTAGGTGAAAAATTGATTGATCAACTGGTGGACGCCGGCGTGGTCAGCACCTTGCCAGATCTGTATAAATTAGGTTTAAGTGCGTTGGTTCAACTTGATCGAATGGCTGAGAAATCTGCGTTCAATATATTGGCTGCACTTGAAGCCTCTAAGTCCACCACCTTGCCTAGATTCATCTATGGTTTGGGCATACGGCATGTCGGTGAAGCCACAGCCAAGGAATTTGCCCGCCACTTTGGTACTTTGGAAGCCTTCATGAATGCGCCATTCGATGAACTCTTAGAAGTGTCAGATGTTGGGCCTGTCGTGGCGCAAAGTGTGCTTGCATTTTTTGCCCAAGCGCACCACCAAGAAATTGTGGCTCAACTGAGGGCTTGTGGTGTTCGGTGGGAAGAAGGCGCACCTGCAGAGCGCGTACCCAAACCCTTAAGTGGCCAAACCATTGTTCTCACGGGCACATTGCCGACTTTAAGTCGTGATGAGGCCAAAGCCATGCTAGAAGAAGCCGGTGCCAAAGTGGCGGGCTCTGTGAGTCAAAAAACGAGTTACGTGGTCGCAGGTACTGAGGCCGGTAGCAAACTTGAAAAGGCACTTGCGCTAGGTGTTCCGGTTCTCGATGAAGCTGGTCTTTTGTCATTGTTAAAAGGAGATCCACATGACGGTTCGTGAAATATTGAAGATGGGTGATGAGCGACTTTTGCGAATTGCAAAGCCAGTGCTTGAATTCAACACGCCCGAATTGATGGAAGGCATTGTGGACATGAAAGAGACCATGATCGCTGCCAGTGGTGCAGGACTGGCAGCGCCACAAATTGGCTGGAATATTCAGCTGGTCATTTTTGGAACGGGACAAATCATTTCACGCTACCCCGATGCAGCCCCCATTCCCTACACCGTCTTGATCAATCCTGTCATCACGCCCATCGGCAATGAGCTGCAGCATGATTGGGAAGGCTGTCTTTCGGTGCCTGGCTTGAGGGCTGTTGTGCCCAGATGGCAGCACATTCGTTATTCTGGTTTTGATCAGCATGGCCAAGCCATTGAAAGAACGGCTGATGGCTTTCACGCCAAAGTGGTTCAGCATGAGTGTGATCACTTGGTGGGTATTTTGTACCCCCAACGTGTGCGTGATTTCACGAAGTTTGGCTTCAACTCAGTGCTGTTTCCAAACTTGGCACCAGAAACTGACGATTAAAGCCTTGCCAACCTTTCAATGGCAGCACTCAAGGTAGCGTCTTTTTTTGCAAAACAAAATCGAATGACATTTTGGTCATACGAGTCACCATAAAAGGCGGACATGGGAATGGCTGCAACACCTATTTCGCGTGTCAACCATTTGCAAAATTCAGCCTCACCCAAATCTTTTTCCGGTACTGATAGATTGGAAATGTCGGCGCATTGGAAATAGGTGCCTTCACCCGGCAAAAGCTTGAATTTGGTTTTTGACAATCCCTTTCTGAAGAGATCTCGCTTGCGTTGGTAAAACTGTGGCAATTCCAAATAGGCTTGAGGGTCTGACATGTAGCTTGCCAATCCAAATTGCATGGGCGTGTTCACGGTAAAAACAGCAAATTGGTGGACTTTGCGAAATTCAGCGGTCAATGCAGCAGGCGCTACAACGGTGCCCACTTTCCAGCCCGTCACGTGATAGCTTTTGCCAAAGCTCGACACCACAAAGGCGCGCTGTGCCAAGCCTTTGTAGGAACTTGCACTGTGATGTTGAAGTGGCTGATAAACCATGTGTTCGTAGACCTCGTCACTGATCAGCACAATTTGAGTGGGCGCCAAAATTTCTTGCAGCTTTAGCATGTCTTCGTGTCGCCACACCATGCCACTTGGGTTGTGCGGGGAATTGATCAAAATGGCGCGAGTTTTAGACGTGATGGCAGCTTGAATTTTGTCGAAATCGGGTTTGAATGTACCGGGCGTTAAAGGCACCCTGACAACCACGCCACCTGCCATTTCAACATTGGGCACATAGCAGTCGTAGCAAGGCTCCAAAACTATCACTTCATCACCTGGATGCACCACCGCCAGCATGATGGTGATCAAAGCCTGCGTAGCGCCTGCCGTGATGGTGATTTCGGTTTGTACATCGTAGTGATGGTGATAGAGCTTTTCAATTTTTTGCGACACAGCTTCACGCAAGGGCAAGACGCCAGGCATGGGTGGGTATTGATTGAGACCTTCTTGCATGGCCTTGGTCACTGCATGGGTCAGTTGAGGATCGCATTCAAAGTCAGGAAATCCTTGACCTAAATTGACAGCGCCCACTTCGGCTGCCAGTCCAGACATGACTGTAAAAATGGTTGTGCCCAACTTGGGCTGTTTTGAAATCAACTGGGGAGTCATGATGGCTTTTAAAAAAGGATCAAAGTTCGTAGTCATTGACATGACCTGTCATGGCTTTTGCAACCAAGGCGGCTGTTAAACGATCACTCAATAACTCTGCAAATTGATAAACAAAGTTGCGCAGATAGGCGCCTCTTTTAAAGGCGACTCGCGATACATTTTTGCCCAAGAGATCGCCCAAAGGACGCGCGACCAAATCGCCAGCAAGGTCATCTTTGACGGCCATTTCAGCCACAATGCCCACACCCAAACCCAAACGCACGTATGTTTTGATCACATCTGAGTCAATGGCCTCGAGTGCAATTCGAGGGTGCAGTTTTTTGCTGGCAAATGCTGCATCAATGCGTGTTCGACCTGTAAATGAGGGGTGGTAAGTGATGAGGGGTTCTTTGGCAATGTCTTCCAAATGCAGGTGTTTTTTCTTGGCCAAAGGATGGTCAGGTGCAACCACCAGCATGTGCTGCCATTCATAGCAAGGCAGTGTCACTAGCTCTTCGTATGCTGCCAATGATTCAGTGGCCATGCCTATTTCGGCGGTGTCATCCAACAGCATTTTGGCCACCTGATCTGGCGAACCTTGGTGCAAGCTGATGTTGACGTGCGGATACAGTTCGCGCAATTTGGCAACGGAAACAGGGAGCACATAACGTGCTTGGGTATGGGTGGTTGCAATGGACAGGGTGCCGTTGTCTTGCGCACTGTACTGTTCACCGATGCGTTTCAAGTTGCCAATTTCACGCATGATGACTTCGATGCTTTTGAGAACATGCTGACCTGGCTCTGTGATCCGCTTCAGCCTTTTGCCGTGTCGAGCAAAGATGTCGATACCCAGTTCAAGTTCTAACTCAATGATGGCTTTGGAGACCCCAGGTTGAGAGGTGTGCAGCGCTTTGGCTGCTTCTGTCAGGTTGAGATTGCGACGGGCGGCTTCTTGGACAAATCGAAATTGATGCAAGTTCATATCAATAAACTCAGTAAGATTGAGTTTATTATGCCTTATGAATCTAAGGATTGGAGTTTAAGGCAATTGCAGCCATGGTGCGAGTCAGCTCAGGTTCTTCGCCAATGGCATTTCTCAATTCGAACGTCACAGCAGGATATTGGGTGATGAGGTCTCGCAGCAACAAGGGCAGGTCTTCTCGAGCATGCCGGCCCACCCCTAAAAACATGGGAACAATCCGAACGACAGTAACGCCCGTCTGAACCAAACGAGCGACCGTGGTGGACAAGTCGGGTTCGGTCAGTTCAAGATAGGCGCATGCCACTTGTGTGTCAGGTGAAATTTGCTTTATCTCATCGGCAACAGCTTCAATGGGACGTCGCCATAACGCGTCTCTTGAGCCGTGAGCAAACAGAATGATGGCGCGTTGGAAGATGATGTCTGTCATCAAAAAACCTTTATTGGCGTAAAACCAGCCACCAAAAAGTAGCCAGTGAGATCAAGCTGTAGATCAGTGCGGGGGCAGCTGCTGTGAGCCAAGGCTGCCAATTTTGTAGATTGCCCATGAAGCCAAAAACGTTATTCAGCAAATAGAAACTGATGCCAGCCATGACCCCTCCAAATACATAGCCTGCGATGTTGCCTGATCTGAAATGCAAATAAGCAAATGGCAGCGCAAGCGTCAGCATGACCCAGCAACTCAGTGGGTAAAACACCTTTCGCCAAAACTCAATTTCATAGCGCTGCGCGTTTTGACCATTCGCAGCCAAATGTCGCATGTATTGGAATAAATCGATTGTTTTCATTCGGTCGGGGCTTAGGAGCGCAGCAGAAATCATCTCGGAGGTGATTTCAGTTTTCCATGACCATTCCGGCAGATTCAAAATTTCGATTCGCGGATCTTCGCCGCTTGCAATCTGAAAAATTCGCCGATCGACGGGTTTCAAAAGCCATGATCCGTCACCCATCAACTGTGCATTTGGCGCAAGGGTCATCGACTTGAGCCGACCTTCGTTGTCAAATTCATGAATGCGAATATTCTCGGGCTTGCCTTCGCTGCTCATGGATCTCACGTTGACGGCAAATTGTGATTGCGCCTGCTTTTCTCTGAGCCAAGCGCCAGTCTGGCCAACGGTAATTTGCCCCTGATAATGCGCCTTCAAAAGCTGTGCTTGTTTGTCTGTCCAAGGTGAGATGTAGTCCCCAAATAGAAAGGTGACAGTCACAAACACAAGACCCAATTGAAAGAGCGTTTGAAGTGCGCGCCAAGGCCCCAATCCACCTGTTCTCAGGATGGTGAATTCGGAGCTTTGTGCAAAACGGGCCATGACAAAAATAGCGCCAATCAAAACTGATATCGGCAGCAACTCATACAAATGGCTGGGCATGAGCAAGGCCACATACATCAACGCGTGCTGCAGTTGATAGCCCTGAAATTTATTTCGACTCAGTGTTTGAAGTTGATCGACCAGATCGAAAAAAACAAACAAGGCCAGAAAGCCAATAGCGACAAAACTAACCGCTCGAATGATTTCTCCGTGAATGAGTCGGCGAATGGTTTTCATGTGCCACCTTCCGTTTTGTGCAACTTAGGCATGACCAACATGTTCTTCCAGGACACATTGAAGTGGCGAGAAAGCAGCCAGGCTAAAGCCAAACAAAATGCGCCACCATGAAGGCCCAACATGAATTCGGGCAGGGTGATTCTTTCAGACGCAATCCAATTTTGCCCCACGTTAACCATGTTGTAGTAACCCACAAAGCAAAACAAGGCCACTGCCAAGTGGTAGCTCTTACCAACGCGAGGATTGACGCTGGCCACGGCCAAGCCTACGATCATTAAGTTGAAGGCAGCCAATGGCAATCCCAGTCGCCAAGATAACTCGCCAAGATGAACCGGAGTAGGTGCTTTGATCAAGCCCAAAGTACTGACCGTGCGGCTTTGCATGTCTGTCGCTGAAATTTTGAGGCTTGGATCGATCAGCAATTGATAGTCATTGAAGGCCGTCACACGCACATCCCCCGTTTCGTGGTTTCGCAGCATTTGCTGACCTTGTTGAAGGCTTAAAAACCGCTCGCCTTGGTGAAGTTCAATTTGCCCTTTTTGGGCTGTCGTGACAGTTTCAATCATGCCATCTAGGCTCGAGACAAACACATGCCGACCTGTTTGATTGCTGGGGCTGTCCTTGTCAATGAAGAAAACTCTTTTTCCGCCCGCTGATTCTTGGAACTGACCTGGCGCTACGCGCTCTATGTCGTTGCGTTGCTCATACCGGTCTCTCAAGTCTTGAATTTGTTGGTTGCTCCATGGCCAAACAAAAAGCGCCAACAAAGTGATGGCTAAAAAGATGGGCCAGGCAAAGCTCAACAAAGGTTGGGCAAAAGAAGTGAGGCCGCGGCCACTTGAGAACCAAATCACCATTTCACTGTCTGCGTACATGCGCGACAAGGTGGATACCACTGCAATGAACAAACTCAATGTCAGAATGGTGGAGAGGTGTCCAATGACAGTCAATCCCATCACCAGCATGACTTCAGAGGGATTCACAGAGCCCTTGGTCGCCTGGCCCAAAGTTCGGATCAAAATAATGGTCATCACGATTGTGGCTAAAACCACAACCGTGGCCCCAAAACTTCGGGCTAAATCTTTTTGAATGGAAGAATGGAATAACATTGTTGGATTGGAAAACCTCAATTATGAACTTTGAATTAAAAACACTTTCGCTGTCAGCCGCCGCAAAATCCTCCGCTGACGTCTTGATTGTCCTCATTTCTGATCACTTTCAAGCCGCTAAAGACCCACTTTCCTTGCTGATCGAAAAAGCTTTAAAGGCCAAAGACTTCTCAAGCAAGAAAGGCAAAGTCCTTCACGCCTATGGTGCAGCCGGTATTTCTGCGTCCAAGGTGGTGTTTTTGGGGGTAGGCGCTGCCATGGCCGCTGACATGAAATCTGCCATCTCGGGGCTGACTGCCAGTCTAAAAGCCGCTGAAACCAAGAAACTCACTGTCGTTTCGGCCGAACCCCTCAGTGAGCAGGCCCTGCAAGCCTTGCTTTTAGCCTTGGCTGAGGGAACTTATGTTTACGGCACCACCCAATCAAAACCCGCCACGCGCTCTTTGAATCAAGTCAGCTTGGGCTTGCCCAGCGTTAGCCTTAGCCTGCAAAACGCCTTGAAAATCACCGTTGGCATGATCCAAGGCATTGAGTTTGCCAAAGAATGGGCCAACCGACCTGCCAATCATGCAACGCCCACCATGTTGGGAAAGGCTGCTATGACCCTGGCCAAATCAGGCGCAATGTCATGCGAAGTGTTGGGCCCCAAGGAAGTTGCCAAGTTGGGCATGGGCTCTTTCATGTCCGTGGCGCAAGGCTCCGCCGAGCCGCTTCGTTTCATTGTGCTGAAATACCAGGGGGGCGCTAAATCTGAGGCGCCCACTGTGCTGGTTGGTAAGGGCATTACCTTTGATACCGGTGGTATTTCCATCAAACCGGCAGGTCAAATGGACGAGATGAAATTTGACATGGGTGGCGCCGCCAGTGTTTTAGGTGTTTTCAAATCCTTGAGCACCATCCAACCCAAAATCAATGTCGTGGGCTTGATACCCGCTTGTGAAAACATGCCCGACGGTCTGGCTGTGAAGCCAGGCGATGTGGTCACCAGCATGAGTGGTCAAACCATCGAAATTTTGAACACCGATGCCGAAGGACGCTTGATTTTGTGCGACGCGCTCACCTATGCCGAGCGTTTTAAACCTCAAGCTGTCATTGACATTGCCACGCTCACTGGCGCATGTGTCATTGCATTGGGGGCTGTTCGAAGCGGCATGTTTGCCACTGAAGACCAGCTGGCTCAAAGTCTCCTTCAAGCGGGTGACGAAGCCATGGATCTTTGCTGGAGAATGCCACTCGATGAGGAATATGCCGACTCACTGAAAAGCAATTTTGCAGATGTCGCCAATGTCGGTGGCCGAGAAGGTGGCGCCATCACGGCCGCTAAATTTCTGCATCGCTTCACAAAAAAATACCCATGGGCTCACTTGGACATTGCGGGTACAGCCTGGAAAGGTGGGGCTTCCAAAGGCGCTACAGGCAGGCCCGTTGGCTTGTTGCTGCACTACTTGCTTTCTCTGCAGCCGTCGAATGCAAAAGTATCTGCGAAAAAGACGAACCCTTCAGGGAAATAGTTCTGCAAGCTGATCGAGATTGAGATAGAGATTGCATTCCCATGACGCAAGTTGATTTTCATTTTAATGCCCCTGACAAACTGCCTTATGTTTGCCGCTTGTTGCGAAAGGCCAGTGGTCAGGGTCATAAAGTGGGTGTCTTGGCAGATCAAGACACGTCGCACTTGTTGAATCAATTGTTATGGAATTTAAATGCATCTGACTTTGTCACGCATTGCTTGCTTGTCGATTCTCCAAGTTTGCTTGAACACTCTAGCGTCATTTTTGCCGCTAACTGGGAAGATTTGATCGCTCTTGAGCAACTGGATGTTTTCCTCAATTTAAATGATTTACCGCCCCCCAATTTGGATGGCGTTGAGCGTTTGATTGAAGTGGTTGGCCCAGAAGAAAGAGACAAATCAAGCGCCAGGCAGCGATGGAAACATTACTCCCAACTCGGATTTCAGATCAATCGATTCGATTTGACCTCGGCTAAGCCTAATTAGTCTTGGCTTTTGCCCTTTTTTTGGTCTGTTGACGAGCATGCCCCTTTATTGTGTTCCAAATTTGCGTTATGGTTATGGCTTGCTTGATTGAAGCAAAACCTCATTATTTCGGAGCTATTCATGAAATTGTCTTCTCTTAAGACCCCTCTCACAGCGGTTGCAGTGGCCGCAGTTGTTTTGACACTCGTTGCCTGTGGCAAAAAAGATGGTGGTGGCGCTCAAGTCATCAAAATTGGTCACGTTGGACCTACCAGCGGTGCCATTGCCCACTTGGGCAAGGACAACGAAAATGGCGCCAAGATGGCCATTGAAGAATTGAATGCGGCCGGCATCAAAATTGGTGACAAAGTTGTCAAATTCGAATTGTTGGCTGAAGACGATGCTGCCGATCCAAAACAAGGCACTGCTGCTGCCCAAAAATTGGTAGATGCCAAAGTCCAGGGCGTGATCGGGCACTTGAATTCAGGTACCACCATTCCTGCTTCACAGCTTTACAACGCCGCTGGTATTCCCCAAATTTCTCCTTCAGCAACCAATCCTAAATACACACGCCAAGGTTATGCCGGTGCATTCCGCGTTGTAGCTGATGATGTTCACTTGGGTGGCACATTGGGCAAATACGCTGTTGAAACACTCAAGGGCAAGAGCATTGCCGTGATTGATGACCGTACAGCTTATGGCCAAGGTGTGGCTGAAGAATTTGAAAAAGCTGTTAAAGCAGCGGGTGGCAATTTGGTTGGCCATGAGTTTACGACAGACAAGTCTTCTGACTTCAACGCTATTTTGACCACGATCAAGGGCAAGAAGCCAGACATCATTTTCTTTGGCGGCATGGATGCTGTTGCAGGTCCTATGCTCAAGCAAATGAAGCAGCTCGGTATCTCAGCCAAATTCATGGGCGGTGATGGTATTTGTACGGCCGAGCTGGCCAAGTTGGCAGCTGAAGGCATGGCAGACGAAAACGTCTTCTGTGCTGAAGCGGGTGGCGTTGAAGGTGAACAAAAAGCAGGCATGGAAAAATTCCGTACCGACTTTAAAGCCAAGTACAACGCTGAAGTTCAAGTCTACGCACCTTATGTTTACGACGCAGTCAAAGTCATGGTTCAAGCCATGGTCACTGCAGGTTCTTCAGACCCAGCCAAGTACTTGCCTGCTTTGAAGTCCATCAACTACAAGGGTGTTACTGGTAACATCGCGTTTGACGAAAAGGGCGACATCAAAAATGGCGCTTTGACTTTGTTCACTTACAAAGCCGGTAAGCGCGAGCAAATCGCTGTGGTTCGTTAACCACACTTGCTTGAATCAAAAAACCCCGCAAAGCGGGGTTTTTTGTTTGTATAGATCAGTTAAGTCCACGCTTGGTTAGAAGTGGTGCCACCGTTGGCTCTCTGCCTCTGAATGCAACATAGGCCTGCATAGGGTCCTGGCGATTTCCGGCTGAGTAGATGTGCTCATACAGTTTTTGCGCGGGCTCTTTGGCGAATATATCGCCAGCTTCAATGAATGCATCAAATCCATCTGCGTCCAAGACTTCAGCCCACATGTAAACATAGTAGGCCGAGGCATAACTGTTGGACGAAAACAAATGTGAGAAGTGTGGCAACCTGTGCCGCATGCCAATGGCCGGTGGCATTTGAATGCTTTGAAGCGTCTTTGACTCAAAAGTTTGAAAGTTCAAGTGTTCTAAGTCAATGGTTTCATGCAGCGCTAAATCGACCAAGGCCGATGAGACGTACTCAACTGTTGTGAAGCCTTGATTGAAGGTCTGAGCAGCCAGTATTTTTTCAATCAATGTGTCGGGCATGGGCACGCCAGTTTCTGCATGCAACGCAAATTCTTTCAATATTTGCGGTTGCATGAGCCAATTTTCATAGACTTGGGATGGAAATTCAACAAAGTCTCTGAGCACACTGGTGCCTGAAAGGCGGGGGTATTTCACCTTTGACAACAGGCCATGCAAACCATGACCAAATTCATGAAAGAGCGTTCTGGCATCGTCCAAACTGAGCAGCGTGGGTTTTCCTTCTGGCCCCTGCGAAAAGTTGTTGTTGTTCA
>Ga0214919_10001886_pt1 | contig 33656 bp, 27 predicted proteins | sample LL1503_MetaG_FD_177994 | JGI IMG/M metagenome (GOLD analysis project Ga0214919, IMG submission 177994) | Freshwater microbial communities from Lake Lanier, Atlanta, Georgia, United States - LL-1503 | ecosystem: Environmental > Aquatic > Freshwater > Lake | place: USA: Georgia | collected... | reverse complement strand
GAAACCCATTGATTGATTTTTATAAAATTGGCATTCAATATTTTATTTATTTATTACAGAAACCTTAACTTTCCATTGGTAATTGAAATCAATTCATTGCACTAAGAAGTATAGAAATGAAATATTTGAAAATTCTTTATGTCCAAGTAATCATAGGTATTTCACTTGGGATATTGGTGGGATGGCTGTTTCCTTCTTTTGCTCCGATGGGTAAATTAATTAGTGAAAAGTTTATTGATCTAATAAAAATGATTATTGCTCCGATCATTTTCTTTACAATCGTTTTGGGAATAGCTGGAGCAGGTGATTTGAAAAAAGTAGGTAGGGTAGGAGGAAAAGGACTCTTGTACTTTGAGGTGGTAACTACGCTGGCTTTGATCATTGGATTAGTGGTGGCACATTTTGTTCGCCCAGGCGTAGGTGTTAATAGCAATAATTTACAATCGGAAAAAGTTATTAAAATTGCAACTCAAGCCAATGAATTAAATTGGTTGGATTTTTTTACCCATATACTCCCTGATAATATATTTAAGTCCTTTGTGCAAGGAGATATTTTACAAATTTTATTTTTTAGTATTTTATTTGGTGCAGCACTTAGTAAGTTAGGAAGTCATGGCACTAGTTTGATTGCTAGTTTTGAAAAAATCAACAAAGTGATTTTCAATATCATGAAATTCATTATGCACCTCGCGCCTCTTGGTGCATTTGGAGGTATGGCTTATACCATTGGAAAATTCGGTTTCGGGACTTTATTACTTCTCGGAAAATTGATGCTTAGTTTTTACATTACCGTTTTTCTATTTGTTTTCATAGTACTTAATTTAATTTGTAAGTACAATGGATTTAGTCTATGGAAATTATTAAAATACATTAAAGAAGAATTACTAATCACATTAGGAGCCAGTAGTAGTGAGCCTGCACTTCCAAATATTATGCTCAAGCTAGAAGCGGCTGGATGTGATAAAACCGTGGTAGGATTGCTGATACCTGCTGGTTACAGTTTCAATTTAGATGGAACTACCATCTACTTGAGTATGTGTATTATCTTTTTGGCACAGGTTTTCAATATTGATCTTTCACTGACGCAGCAGTTAACTATCATTGGTATTTTAATGATTACAAGCAAAGGTGCTGCTGGAGTTACAGGGAGTGGATTCATCGTGTTAGCTTCTACACTTGCTGCTATTAAAGTGATACCAGTAGAGGGATTAGCGCTATTGCTAGGTGTAGATCGATTCATGAGTGAAGCTAGAGCGATCACTAATATTATCGGAAATACAGTAGCTACAGTTGTGATTGCTAAAAGTGAAAATGCAATCAATGAACCATTATACCAAGCAATGGTGGAAAATAAATCGATTTCCCTAACTGCTGGAATTTGATATTGAACAATGGTTTTGAAATTATCAGGAGTACAATAGCAATTATTTATATTTTATTTTAGCTGTAAAAAAAACGAATGTCTGCTAGGGAAAATGCAATACAAATATTCAATACTGCAGTAGCTGCTGTTCAGCCTAAAAAATTAATTGCTGATCATTTGTTTATTGATGAATTTCAACAGCTTCATATTTTAGGTCAATCTTTTGGTATTGATGAAATTCAAAAAATTTATTTAGTCGGTTCGGGAAAAGCCAGTGCTGCTATGGCTAAGGTGGTACAAGATATATTGGGAGATTTAATAACAGCAGGGCTGGTAGTTACAAAATATGGTCATTCTATTTCTCTAGAAAACATTATTTGTCTTGAAGCAGCTCATCCTGTCCCTGATCTTCAGGGGATAGAAGCAACGAAGGCTACCATTCAATTACTTAAACAAGTAAATAAAAATGATTTAGTTATTTGTCTCGTTAGTGGGGGAGCATCTGCACTTTGGGTGGACGTTCCAACTGGTTTAACTCTTGCAGATATTCAGCTTACTTTTCAGTTGCTTCTAAATAGCGGAGCTTCTATTGATGAAGTAAATACGATTCGAAAGCATTTATCAGTTGTCAAAGGTGGACAATTATTGCAATATGCTCCAGATGCGCATTGGTTTTCTTTTATTATTTCTGATGTCCCTGAAGATGATTTGACGGTAATCGCTAGTGGCCCGACAGTACCAGATAATTCTACTTTTGATGATTGCCTTTTAATAATTGACAAGTATAATTTGGCTGATAAACTTCCTAGCTCTGTTTATCAGCGTATGGAGGATGGAGACAAGGGAATCATTCAAGATACTTTTAAAAAGCAGCACCCTGTTTTTGAAAGGGTAATCAATCAAATCATTGGTAATAATTTGATTGCATTAAAGGCTGCTGAATCAAAGGCAATTCAACTTGGTTATCATATCTCTAAAGTTGAAACTAGTCTTACGGGAGATGCCGAACAGGTAGGTCTTTCCTTAATTGATTTCTGTAACAGCTATCAGGGCGTAAAACCAGCTTGTATTTTATTAGGAGGAGAAACAACAGTGAAGGTTACAGGAAAGGGAATTGGGGGCCGTAATCAGCACATGGCACTCAGTGCTCTTCAAGAGTTAGCCTTTGTTAATCAAAACAATTTTTCAAATAAAATTACTTTTTTATCTGCTGGTACAGATGGCACTGATGGTCCAACTGACGCAGCGGGTGCTGTTGTAGATCGAGATACTATTGCAAAGGCTAATGATTTAAAGCTAGATATAGCAAACTATCTTTTGAATAATGATTCGTATACTTTTTTTGATCAATCAGGCGGACTTTTAAAAATAGGCGCCACTCAAACCAATGTAATGGATCTAGTAGTAATATTAATTGAGTGATTGCTTTTTAATAAGAATAAGTTTTTAATACTTTAGAGTAAGTTATCAATGGTTTGAATATTTTAAAAAAACATTGGTCGAAGCTTTTACAAGTGAGTTTATAAATTATTAATCCTAAATTTACTTTCAATTTTGAAGGACACATTTTTTTATCAAGTATCTTTCAATTGCTTAAAAATTAATCTTCATTAAAAAACGACTCATTGTATGAAAAAATTATTCTTTCTATTAACCTCCACTATTGTCTTTTCTGCTCAACAGAGTTTTGCTCAAAAGCCTGATCCTGCTGCTACCGAAGTTTGGCAACCAGAACCTAAAATTGTAAATACCTCAGAAGAAAATCAAATACCTTCTGATGCTATCATTTTATTCGATGGGAAAAATCTGAATGAATGGTTATCTGTTCAAGATAATTCACCTGCTAAATGGGAGGTAAACAACGGCGTTTTTACGGTAAAAAAAGGAACTGGCAATATTCAAACAAAAAAATCTTTTACTGATTACCAGTTGCACTTAGAGTGGCAAATACCTTCTAATATTACAGGTACTGGTCAGGGAAGAGGAAACAGTGGATTGTTTTTAGCCTCTACTGGAAAAGGGGATGATGGTTATGAAATTCAAATATTAGATTGCTTTGAAAATAAGACTTACGTGAATGGTCAAGTTGGTAGTATTTACAAGCAAGCTATACCTTTAGCCAATGCTAGCAGAAAACCAGGTCAATGGCAAACTTATGATGTAATATGGACTGCTCCTCGTTTTAATGACGCAGGTGATCTTTTGTCGCCGGCCCGCGTTACATTGATTCACAACGGAGTGTTGGTTCAAAATAATACTATTTTAACTGGAGGAACTGTTTATGTAGGAAAACCAAGCTATAAAAAGCATGGTGCAACCCCCATTAAATTACAAGCTCATGGTGACAAAAGTGAACCAATTAGCTTTCGTAATATTTGGGTGAGAGAACTTTAAAAAATTATTGTTCTAGCTTTTCTAGATTATAAACCAATCGATTAATAACCCATTAAAAAAGCCAATGAATATTTATTCATTGGCTTTTTTAATGGGTATATTTATAACACTATTTTTTTAGTGCGTATTTAATTCCTCCTAATAAATGTTGAAGAAATAGAGGTTCTGAATACGTTTCATTGGTATGACCTAGTTCGGTATAAAATGCTCTTCCACCATCATAAGCATGATACCAAGCCATTGGATGATTGTCACCATTTTTACCACCTTCATATGAAGTTTCATCTATTTTTAAAAGTACGTGTACATCTGGATTCATGTTTTTAAAGTTGTACCACTCATCTTTTCTTTCCCATACTTCAGGTAAATGTTTGGTAGCAATGAATTTTTTATCTGTTACAATTAATTTAGCCATTTGTTGTTTGGGGTGAGATAGAAAGCTAGCGCCTACCATCTTAACGTACCATGCCCAATCATACTCACAATCAGTAGCAGCATGAACTCCAACAAATCCACCACCTTTTTGAATGTAATTTTCAAGTACTTTTTGTTGTTCCTCACCTAATACATTTCCGGTGGTGCAAAGAAAAATTACTGTTTTGTATTTTGATAAATTTTCAGTTGTAAAAGCAAGTGAATCCTCGGTTGCGTCTACTAAGAAATGATTTTCTAACCCAAGCTGTTTAATTGCTTTTATTCCATAAGGGATACTTCCATGTCTAAAGGCACCCGTTTTTGAGAAAACCAAAACACTTGGATCTTTCTTTTTAAAAGCAAATAAAACACCAATCAGCAATAGGAGTGGTAGAGTGGTTTTTAAAATTCGTTTTGTATTCATAATAGCAGTTTTTATTTTTTTAAAATTTAGAGGAAAATTAATAAAAATGATAAGAAGTATTTTACTTATTTAAATTTGATTGCTTAGATTAATAATCTGAATAAGAAGTGGTGTGTAGGAAAACTTGCTCATTTTTTGAAACATTACCCTGGTATTCTTGCAATGCAGAAAGTACTTTCCATTCAGGAGCTGTCATAAAACTTTTCCAGTGTTCATCTCTGTCCGCTTTGTTCTCATAGCTAGTCATGTACATCAAATTAGGCATACGGCTTCCTGAAATTACCGAAGCATAAAATACAGCATTGAAATTTAGTCTTTTAAATAATGGGATTTCTCCGCCCTCATTGAACATCTTCACTTTGCTTTTAAAGTAGGTTTCTGATGGACTCTCGTAGCTCCTTAGTTCAAAAAATCTTTCAGTTTTTGGGGAAGAAAGTTTTGGTAGGTTCATGAATGGCGCTAAATGAAATGCTTTTAAAAGAATATTCTCCATCCTGCTATAAGCTGGTTTTTTGGAGGGAGCTTCTAAGTAAGCTTTTCCATTTAATTGATATGCATCATCCTTATCAAGATTTTCTTTGATGGTGAGTACTTGTTGTAATGACTGAACGGGAATGATTACATATATTCTTTTATCTACAGCAGTATCATTTGCAATGCTTGTAAATACACCTATGTTTTTTACTTTCTGTTTGTGTAATGCAGGCAAATAGGCATCTTTCAGGTATTGTTCAATCAGTTCTTGTTGGGCAGTGTTAGCGAAATGATAAACAGTGATTTGATAAAATTCACCACCTTTCACTTGTGGATTGGCCATACAAAAAACAGGAGCAATTAAAGCAATTAATAATAAAATTTTCGGAAGCAATTTTTTCATTTTTTTATTTTATTTGGTAACTAGCCTTACAGAATTAATTAGTTTTTTAAAATTTCACATTGGCTAAATAGATGAAATTAATTTTCGTTATTTGAAGATAGGATATTAACTAGATAAAATGAATGACATTTTTTCAAAATTAAAGCCCAACTTTTTATACTAACAAAAATCAGGTGATGAAGCCATCACTTCAAACACCTGATTTATTCATTTAAATTGTTTGAGATTGAGTTATAATTAGATACCTAAAAGATCTCTATTAAATTGCTCATTGTTTCCAGCACTTGCGAAATCGTCAAATGCCTTTTCTGTTACTTTGATAATATGATCTCTAATAAAAGGAGCTCCTTCGGTTGCGCCATCTTCTGAATTTTTTATTGCACATTCCCATTCAAGCACTGCCCATCCTTTGTAGTCATAAGCAGAAAGTTTACTGAAGATGGATTTGAAATCAACCTGCCCATCACCTAAAGAGCGGAAGCGCCCAGCACGGTTTACCCAACTTTGATATCCACCATAGACTCCTTGTTTTCCAGTTGGATTGAATTCAGCATCTTTCACGTGAAAAGCTTTGATGCGTTCGTGGTAGTGATCAATGTACGCAAGATAATCAAGCCCCTGTAAAACAAAGTGGGAGGGATCATAGAGTAAACATGCACGTGGGTGATTGTTTACCTTTTCTAAAAACATCTCATAAGAAATACCATCGTGTAAATCTTCTCCAGGATGAATTTCATAACAAAGATCTACACCGCATTCGTCAAAAACATTTAATATCGGTAACCATCTATTGGCTAATTCTGTAAAACAAGTTTCTACTAATCCTGCAGGACGCTGCGGCCAAGGATATACAAACTGCCACAATAGTGCACCACTGAAAGAACCGTGGGAACTTAGGCCTAAATTCTGGGAGGCTTTTGCCGCATATTTAACTTGTTGTATCGCCCATTCAGTTCTAGCTTTTGGATTGCCTTTGACTTCATCAGGTGCAAATGCATCGAATAGATCGTTGTAGGCTGGATTTACTGCAACCAATTGACCTTGTAAATGCGATGACAATTCTGTTATTTGTAAACCCGCTTGTTGGACAATCCCATTGATTTCATCAGCATAGGTTTTGCTTAGAGCAGCCTTTTCAAGATCGATAAATCTTTTGTCCCATGAAGGAATTTGTATCCCTACGTATCCTTTGTCACTTGCCCATTTACAAATGCTAGGTAAGGAATTGTAGGGAGCAGTATCTCCAGCAAATTGAGCGATGAAAATACCTGGACCTTTTATTGTTTGCATAAAATTTATTTGTTAATTGGTGAATGATTTTATTAGAATTTATTTATTAAAAATCACTTTGGCTTACACAACAAATTCAGTCCATTTTTTATCAGATTGACCAGAGAGTACTACATTGTCAATAAATGCCATACCTCTTATTCCGTCTTCTACAGAAGGGAAATCTTGGGCTTCTTTGCTAGCTACGGTACCTTCTAATTTAGCGGACAAGGTAGTTGCGAAATTTTTGTAAATATTTGCAAATGCCTCTAAGTAACCTTCTGGATGACCTCCTGGAGTTCTACAATTACTGGTAGCATAAGAAGACAAGCGATCTCCATAATTGGATCCTGCACGAAGTATTTGTGTAGGTGCATCATGCCATTTTAGTATTAAAGTATTGGGTTCTTGTTGCGCCCATTCGATGCCGCCTTTTTCTCCATAAACTCTTATTTTCAAAGCATTCTCTTCACCAGCTGCTACTTGAGACGCCATCAGTACACCTGCCGCTCCATTATTAAATTTAAGCAAAACATTTCCATCATCATCCAAGGCTCTTCCATCTACCATTACATTTAAATCAGCACAGAGATGAGTAATTTTTAAACCAGTTACATATTCCGATAAATGAGCAGCATGGGTTCCAATATCTCCCATGCAACCACTCTTTCCACTTTTCTTAGGATCAGTTCTCCATGCAGCTTGTTGATTGCCCTCTCTTTCTGATAATTTTGTCAACCAACCTTGTGGGTATTCAACCAATACTTTTCTTACTTTACCTAAAACTCCATCGTTAATCATTGCTTTTGCTTGCTTCACCAATGGATATCCAGAATAGGTATGTGTTAAGCAAAGTACCAATCCTGTTTGTTCTACTAATTTTTTTAATTCTTTTGCTTCTTCTAAAGAAAAAGTGATCGGCTTTTCAATCACGACATTGAAACCATTTTCCAAAGCCATTTTTGCTGGGGCAAAATGAGCAAAATTGGGCGTTACAATGGTTACAAAATCCATTCTTTTATCTGCTGGTTGCAAAATTTCTTTTTCTATCATTTCTTGATAAGTCAGATAGATTCTGTCTTCAGGAAGAAATAATGATTGACCAGAATCTTTGGCAATCTCTGGGTTAATACTTAATGCGCCACATACCAATTCAACCAAACCATCCATATTGGAGGCATAGCGATGAATTGATCCGATAAAAGCGTCCTTACCTCCTCCAATCATACCCATTCTTAATTTTCTTTTCATGCTAGTTAATTTTAAGTTTTTATTCTATTAATTGAGATATATTTTTTTACAATTTTACGGATAAATTTTAATAAACCTTTAATAAAATATTCTAGGTAGCTGGACCCTAAATTTTTTATTCAAGGGATCAGTTCTTGGTGATATTTATCCACAATTAATTCTCCTTTCTTACTACTAAATATACCGATATTACTTTGGTTGAATAAAATAGAATGATTTAGAGGGCAAAAGACATGAATAAGCTGTTTAAAAAAAATAGTGGTCGATTTAATCATTTTAAAATAAAAATCAATAATATTACACCTATCTTACTTATGTCCTTTTTTTAAACCTTTTTAAAATCAACGATTATGCTAGCCAATGTTCAGAAAAAACAATTATTCGTAGCCAGTTGCTTGGCACTTTTAGTGACCTCTCTTTCTTTTGGAATCCGTGCCGGTATTTTAGGCCGACTTGGAGTTCAATTTGAATTGAATACCCAACAACTTGGAACTATTGCAGCTACTGCATTCTGGGGATTTCCCTTGGCAATAGTAGTCGGTGGTATGGTGGTAGATGCAATTGGTATGAAAAAATTATTGGTTGCTGCTTTTGTATTTCATTTAATTGGAATAGTACTTACCATTTTCGCTACAGGTTATTGGAGTCTGTTCATCTCAACATTGTTGATTGGAATTGCCAATGGTACGGTAGAAGCAGCTTGTAACCCATTGGTGGCTACCATCTACAGCGATAACAAAACTACTAAATTAAATCACTTCCATTTATGGTTTCCAGGGGGTATAGTTATTGGAACTTTGTTGGTATTCTTTTTAGATAAAGTAGGTATTGGATGGCAAGTGCAGGTAGGCTTGATGGTTATTCCAACAGTTATTTATGGTTATTTATTTAGTAAGCTTGATTTCCCTGTTACCGAAAGAGTAGCCAGTGGAGTTTCTAGTGCAGAAATGTATAAATCTTTGCTCAATCCATTGTTTCTACTTTTTATCATTTTAATGTTTGGCACTGCTATTACAGAATTATTTACTGGTCAATGGATTGATGTATTATTAAAGAATGTTACTGACAATGCCATTTTGTTATTAACATTGGAAACTGGCGTAATGGTCTTTGGTCGTGCTTTTGCTGGCCCTGTAGTTCATAGATTTTCTCCTCTTGGTGTATTGTTGATATCATCTATTTTAGCTGCTGCTGGTCTATATCTTTTGGGTCATTCCTCTGGTAATATGCTTTTTGCAGGCGCTATTTTATTTGGTATGGGAGTATGTTATTTTTGGCCAACCATGTTGGGATTTGTATCAGAAAATTTACCAAAAACAGGAGCTGTGGGTATGAACCTAATGGGTGCTGCCGGTATGTTTGCCGTATCTCTTTATATGATTTTCATGGGAGGATATTATGATAAATTAATTTCATCTCACATGGAAAATGGATTGGAAGAAGCTAAAAAAGCGGCTGGTCCAGAAATTATAAATGTTACGCTAATTATTCCAATTGTATTGATCGTTGCATTTGCTAGTTTATTTTTCTTTAGAAAATCAAAAACTGCAACAACTGCTGCATAGGCTAACATTTTATAATCGTTTAATAATTTAACCATGACAGATAATCAAAACAGGCGTAAGGCCATCAAAAATATATTGGTAGGTTCAGCTGCCCTTGGATCATCTTCTATGTTAAGTTCTTTCAAAGAGAAGGAAAACTTAAATGAAGCCCAATTGAAATTGAAAGGAAATATAAATCATTCAGTTTGTGCATGGTGCTACAGCAAAATGAGCATTGAAGAATTGTGTTTGGGAGTTAAGAAAATTGGGTTTTCTGCGATAGATTTGGTGGGTCCAAAAGACTGGCCCACATTGAAACAGCATGGAATATTTTCTTCTATGTGTAATGGAGCAGAAACTGGTTTGAACAATGGATTTGCTGAAAAGAAATTCCATGAAAAGCTGGTCCAGAATTATACAGAAATGATTCCATTGGTGGCTAAGGCGGGTTATAAAAACCTCATTTGTTTTAGCGGCAACCGTCGGGGCATGGATGATGAAACTGGGTTAGCGAATTCAACTGAAGGTTTGAAAAAAATCATTGGATTGGCTGAACAGTATGGTGTTATTCTTCATATGGAATTACTGAATAGTAAAACCAATCACAAAGATTACATGTGTGATAAATCTAATTGGGGAGTGGAATTGTGTAAAAGAGTAGGTTCTGAAAATTTCAAACTACTCTACGATATTTATCATATGCAAATCGATGAAGGTGATGTAATAGCAACCATCAGAACCAATCATCAATACTTCGGTCATTACCATACAGGTGGTGTGCCTGGGAGAAATGAGATTGACGATACCCAAGAGTTGTATTATCCAGCAATCATGAAAGCGATTCTTGCAACTGGTTTTAAGAATTATGTTGCACAAGAGTTTATTCCTGCAAAAGAGGATAAAATGCAATCCTTGAAAGAAGCAATCAAAATTTGCGATGTATAAACCTCTTTGAATTATTTAAATATTTTCAAAAGATTTAAAAAATAAGAAATGGCTGAAAATAAATATGACGCAATTGTAGTAGGCTCTGGAATTAGTGGTGGATGGGCAGCGAAGGAGTTGACTGAAAAAGGATTGAAAGTATTGATGCTAGAGAGAGGTAGAAATATCGAGCACATAAAAGACTACACGAGTGCAGCTAAGGCCCCCTGGGAATTTGCTCATGCTGGTGGTAGAACTCAAAAAATGATTGATGATTATCCTGTTTTAAAAAGAGATTATCCGCTCAATGAAATGAATCTTGATTTTTGGGTAAAAGATAGTGAGAGTCCTTATACCGAAGTAAAACGCTTTGATTGGTTTAGAGGATATCATGTAGGAGGTCGTTCATTAATGTGGGGTCGTCAAAGTTATCGTTGGAGTGATTTCGATTTTGAGGCCAATTCAAAAGATGGCTTTGGAGTAGATTGGCCTATTCGCTACAAGGATATTGCTCCTTGGTATGAGTATGCAGAAAAATTTGCTGGCATCAGCGGGTCAATAGAAAATTTACCTCAGTTGCCGGATGGTCATTTTATGCCCGCCATGGAATTAAATTGCGTAGAAAAGGATGTAGCGGCTAGACTGAAAAAGCATTACAACAATGTTCGTACCATGATTATTGGTCGTACAGCCAATATTACTGTACCTCATGAGGGTAGAACAAATTGCCAGTATCAAAATAAATGTTGGCTAGGTTGTTCATTTGGTGCTTATTTTAGTACGCAGTCTGCAACTCTTCCAGCAGCAATGAAAACGGGTAATCTAACGGTTCGTCCATTTTCAATTGTTACCAAACTAATTTATGATAAGGATTCAAAAAAAGCGAAAGGAGTAGAAGTGTTGGATGCAGAAACCAATCAGACTTATGAGTTTTTTAGTAAGATTGTTTTTGTAAATGCGTCTACATTAAATTCTACTTGGTTGTTGATGAACTCTGCTACTGATATTTGGCCAGAGGGTTTAGGTAGTAGCAGCAATGCTTTAGGACATAATTTAATGGATCATCATTTAGGTGTTGGGGCTAGTGGAGATGTAGAAGGCTATGAAGATAAATATATTTATGGACGTAGAGCAAATGGTGTTTATATTCCCCGATATAGAAATCTGTTTGGAAATAAGAGTGATTATTTGCGTGGTTTTGGTTACCAAGGTGGCGCAAGTCGTGATGGATGGAAAAGACAGATTGCTGAATTGTCTATTGGCGCTGATTTTAAAGATGCTTTATCAGAGCCTGGTTCATGGAAAATGGGTATTGGAGGTTTCGGCGAAATCCTTCCTTATGCCGAAAATAAAGTGACACTTGATAAAACTAAAAAAGATAAGTGGGGACTCAACGTGTTGGCCATTGATTGTGAGTTGAAGGAGAATGAGTTGAAAATGCGCAAGGATATGATCAGTGATGCAGTCGAAATGTTAGAAGCCGCTGGGATCAAGAATGTTAAAGGACGTGATGGTGATGGAACACCTGGTAGAGGCATTCATGAAATGGGAACCGCTAGAATGGGTAAGGATCCTAAGACATCTGTGTTGAATGGTAATAACCAAGTTTGGGATGCAAAAAATGTTTTTGTTACCGATGGTTCTTGTATGACTTCTGCGGCTTGTGTTAATCCATCACTTACTTACATGGCTTTAACTGCAAGAGCTGCTAGTTTTGCAGTATATGAATTAAAGAAAGGAAATTTATAACAATCATTAATAATTTATAAGATGAATATGAATAGAAGAGATCTCCTTCAAAATGTAGCAATTTTACTTGGAGGGTCTATCGTTGGTGGTTCAGTTTTTAGTGTCTCGGGTTGCAATTCAACTGACAAAGCAGTGAATGCTTTGTTTAGTCAAAGTCAAGTCGATTTTATGAATGAAATTGCTGATACTATTTTACCGACCACTTCAAGTCCTGGTGCTAAAACTGCTAACGTTGGCAAATTTATGTCGGTAATGGTCTTTGATTGTTATGAACCTTCCAATCAAAAAATATTTATAGAGGGGCTTAAAAAGATTAACGAATTGAGTGAAAATAAATTCAGTAAATCATTCGTTAAAGCTACTGCTGCTCAAAGAACAGAATTGTTACAAGCCTTAGATAAAGAACAAAAAGAGTATCAAGCAACCAAAACAAAAGAAGCACCCTCGCATTATTTTAGAATGATGAAAGAGCTTTCTGTTTTGGGGTATTTTAGTTCAAAAGAAGGTGCTACTCAAGCTTTGCGCTATTTACCGGTGCCTGGTAAATATGATGGGTCCTATCCTTACAAAAAAGGTGATAAGGCTTGGGCAACTTAATTTACTTTTAAATAAAAATACTTTCTGCTTTATAATACTTACCCTTTTTATGGGATTAGAATTATAAAGCAGTTTGTGTAATAGGGAAACCATTCAATCCAAAAGCTATTGCATCATTAATTACAAAAACTTTACTTTCAAATTTTTATTTTTTTTGAATTAATTATATTTTATGAATGACCGTCGCAGTTTTTTAAAAAATTCAGCTTCACTAGTTGGAAGTAGTTTATTGCTTTCAGCTTTTGATAGTAGTGCTTTTACTATTTTTAATAATGGAATTGCTCCAAGTGATCAATTAAATATTGGCGTGATTGGTGCAAATGGAATGGGTTGGAATAATGTGTTGGCTGCATTAAAAGTTCCAGGAGTTAATCTGGTAGCCATTTGTGACGTTGATAAAAATGTTATTGATAAAAGATTAAAGGAATTGGATCTACTGAATGGAAAGGCCTCTAAAGTTAAAACCTTTGGTCATTACAAGGAATTATTAGACCAGCAAGATATTGATGCAGTTGTTATTGGTACACCGGACCATTGGCATGCATTGATGATGATTGATGCGATGGCCTCCGGTAAGCATGTGTATGTAGAAAAACCAGTTGGTAATTCAATTGGAGAATGTAGAGCGATGGTGAGTGCACAACAGAAATACAATAAGGTAGTTCAGTGTGGTCAGTGGCAAAGAAGTCAACAACATTTTAAAGATGCGATTGATTTTGTTCATAGTGGTAAATTAGGGAATATTAGGACCGTAAAAGTTTGGTGTTATTTAGATTGGAAACAACCTATACCGGTAATGCCGGATACTGCTGTGCCATTAGGGGTGGATTATAAGCAATGGCTCGGTCCTGCTAAAACGCATGCTTTTAATATCAATCGGTTTCATTTTAATTTCAGGTGGTTTTGGGATTATGCTGGAGGTTTAATGACTGATTGGGGCGTGCATTTATTGGATTATGCTTTTTTGGGAATGAAGGCCAAGGTGCCTAATTCAATCGTTTCTGTGGGAGGTAAATATGCTGCTCCAGATTCGGCTTATGAAACTCCTGATACTTTAATGGCATTGTATGAATTTGATAATTTTAATATTATCTGGGATCATGCAGTAGGTATAGGGAACGGAAATTATGGTCGCGATCATGGTATTGCATTTATAGGAAACAATGGCACATTGGTTTTAAGCCGTTCTGGTTGGGAAGTGATAGAAGAAAAAAAGAATGCAGGAAAGGTATTGATGCCATTTGTAAAATCGGTTGACAATGGACTTGATAAGCATTGGATTAATTTTGTTGAAGGAGTAAAATCTAATAGTACTTTAAAATTACATTGTCCTATTCAAGAAGGAGCACATGTAGCTACATTAGCTCAAATGGGAAACATTGCTTACCGTAGTAAACAAAAATTATTTTGGGATTTGCAGAAGAATCAATTTACAGATCTTGCAATTAATAAAAAATACCTTATGAATGAATATCATAATGGTTATAAGTTACCGAATTTTTAAAATCAACCAATTGTTAATTCTTTTTAAAGTTTAATAAAAATATATGAAAAGTAAATGTGTTTTGTTGATGGTAGTTTTGCTTGGATGTTCTTCCTTAAAAATAGCTGCTCAAGGAAATGAGAAAGCCCAATGGGTGAATCTTTTTAATGGTAAAGATTTAAAAGGTTGGAAACAACTAAATGGAAAAGCTCATTATGAAGTAAAAAATGGTGAGATCATTGGAACAACTGTTTTGAATGAACCGAATAGTTTTTTGGCAACAGAAAAAGTATACGGTGATTTTATTTTTGAGGTTGAATTTTTGGTGAATGGTGATATGAATTCAGGTATTCAATTTAGGAGTGAAATAAATGATACCAATGACAAATGCAATGTTACTGATAAAAAAACACCCCAAAGAGTCCATGGCTATCAGATGGAAATTGATCCCTCTTCCCGTGCTTGGAGCGGTGGTATTTATGACGAAGCTAGGAGAGGCTGGCTTTATTCATTAGAAAACAATCCATCTGCTAAACCTGCCTTTAAAAAGGATACTTGGAATCGTTACAGAATAGAGTGTATTGGAAATAGTATTCGTACTTGGGTAAATGGAATTGCATGTGCACATCTTATAGATGAAATGACTAAGAGTGGATTCATTGCCTTGCAAGTGCATGGTATCAAAGATGCCGCTCAGGTTGGTAAACAAATCCGTTGGAGAAATGTAAGAATTCAAACTGATCATTTAAAACCTTCTCCTGCAGACAATATTTTTGTTATCAATACAATTCCAAATAATATCTCTGAGGATGAAAAAAAATCGGGTCTTCGACTATTGTGGGATGGTAAAACTACGAACGGTTGGAGAGGTGCCTATAAAAATTATTTTCCTGATAATGTTTGGTATATAGAAAATGGCACATTGAATGTAAAGGGAAATAATGGGGCAGAATCTGCTAATGGAGGAGACATTGTTACGAAGGATGAATTCTCCGCATTCGATTTGCAATTTGAATTTCAAATAACTGATACGGCCAATAGTGGTGTGAAATATTTTGTAACTGAAAAAGAACAGACCACTGGATCTGCGATTGGACTTGAATTTCAGATACTCGATGATGACAAGCATCCTGATGGAAAATTAGGCTCCATTGGCAATAGAACAATGGCTTCTTTGTATGATTTGATTCCTTCTTTAAAGATAACGCAAAGTAGAAGAGAGAAATTACCAATTGGTGAGTGGAATAGAGGAAGGGTTATTGTATTTCCTGATGGAAGAGTGGAGCATTGGATTAATGGATGGAAGGTAGTTGAATATCAACGAGGCACTCAATATTTTTATGCATTGGTGGCTAGAAGTAAATATGAGAAATGGCAAAATTTTGGTATGGCTACCAAAGGGCACATACTATTACAAGAGCATGGTACCAAGGTTTCATTCAGAAGTATAAAAATAAAAGAGCTATAGTTTTAAAGGAGATAATTTTAAACTTATCTAAAAAAATACCTGCCTATTTTACTGGCAGGTATTTTTTTAGATAAAATTTATAATTTAAGAATTAGATTTACAAAGAATCAATATTCAAATTGAAAATGTTTTTAAGGGTATTTTTTATTATTTTTTTTGGAAGCTTGGTTTTTTCTACGGCTGCGCAAATAACTCGTTTTTCTTTTACTGAATCAAAAATGGGGGCTCCATTTACTATTGTTTTCTATTCAAAAGATGGTGCTCAGGCAGCGAGTATTGCAAAGCGTTGTTTTGTTTTGGTAGACTCCTTTAACTTTATATTTAGTGATTATATTGATTCCAGTGAATTGAGTAATTTAAGTAAATCAGCGGGTATAAAATCAATACCAGTAAGACTTTCACCAGCGTTGTATGATATTTTAATTCAATCTAAGAAAGCATTCGAGTTGAGTGAGGGTGCTTTTGACATAACCATGGGGCCACTTTCTAAATTGTGGAGAAAAGCTAGAAGGCAGCATCAATTTCCAACTGATTCAACGGTAAGGAGTACCCGAAATTTGATTGGATTCGATAAATTGATTTTTGATACCTTACATAAAACAGTGAGATTAACTCAGCCTGGTATGCAATTAGATCTTGGAGGTATTGCCCAAGGATATGTTGCTCAGAAAGTAATTGATTTTTTACTTACCCAAGGGATTAACCATGCATTGGTAAATGCTAGCGGAGATATTGTTGTGAGCGGTGCTCCAATCGATAAAGAAGGTTGGGTAGTAGGAGTCAATTTGCCGGAAAAAACTGATGAACTATTGAATAAAAAATTAAGTCTCAAAAATCGCGCGGTTACTACCTCAGGAGATGCTTATCAGTTCATCGAAAAAGATGGGATTAGGTATTCTCATATCATCAATCCAATTACAGGATATGGGGTTACTTTTCAACGAAATGTGACTGTCATAGCCGCAGATGGCACCACGGCAGATTGGTTGGCTACCGCCTGCAGTATTTTGTCATTAAAAAAAGCTAAAAAGCTTTCCTCTATCTTGGGAGCAGAAGTTCTTATCACAGAACTAAAAAGGGGGAGACTAAAATTAAATTCTACAAGGGGATTTAGATTTTTTTGGAAACAAGGTGAAGTGGAATATTTGTTTTAATTAATTGCTTATCTTTAAATCTAATTTATTTATCATTATCGTGAAGTATAGTTTGTTACTATTTTTATATATTTTTTGTTTTGAATGCCTAACTGCTCAGAGTTCAAATGTTCCTTTTTCTTCTTATCAATTTAATGTTCCAGGCTCTCAAATTCAGTTCAAGATGGTTCCAATTAAGGCGGGAAGTTTTTTAATGGGAAGTAGTGACAAAGAAAAAGGACGGGAAACAGATGAAGGTCCACAGAGAAAAGTAACATTAGCAGCTTTTTGGATGGGTGCTTTCGAATTGAGTAGAGATGAGTTTGATGTTTTTTATAAGGATGAAAATACAAGTGATAATTCCACCGTTGATGCGATCACCAAACCTTCTCCCCAATATATTGATTTTAGTTTAGGTATGGGAAAAGAAGGCGGCTATCCAGTAAATAGTTTGTCGCAGTATTCGGCATTAATGTATTGTAGGTGGTTGTACAATAAAACGGGTGATTTTTACAGACTACCTACTGAGGCTGAATGGGAATATGCTTGTAGAGCTGGATCCACCACTCGTTTTTATTTTGGTGATGATCAAAAGCAGTTGGATAAATATGCTTGGTACAAAGATAACAGCGATGACAAATTTCAAAGAGCAGGATTGAAGTTACCCAATGCTTGGGGTCTTTACGATATGTTGGGTAATGTAAGCGAGTGGACGCTTGATCATTACGAAGAAAAAAGAATGGAAAATATGCCACCAAATTCAGATAACCCCTTTGTAGCTCCTAATAAATCGCGCTATCCAAAGGTGATGAGGGGTGGAGGATATTTAGATGAAGCGAATGAACTCAGAACTGCCAATCGCACCAAATCTGATCCCTTACTCAATCGTCGCGATCCTCAAATTCCAAAGAGTAAATGGTGGTTGACTGATGCACCTTCTGTTGGATTTCGTATTGTTCGTCCATTGGTTCAGCCAAGTGCAGAAGAAATAAATGAATTTTATAAGCAGTATTTAGGAAAATAAACTACTTTTAAAACCAAAGCGATTTTTTTTATCGATTATAAGCGAATAAATATTTTTACTTAATTTTTTAAATTTTACATTGACCATTTAAATTAATTATTATGAAAGACGATGCTTCAAAATTTACTAATCCTAATCGTAGAGATTTTTTACGTCAGGGTTCAATGCTAGCGGGTGGATTAATCGCAGCTCCTCTAATTACAAACGCCAATTATTTTTCTGGTGCTGATGATGTTATTAAGATCGCCCTAGTGGGTTGTGGTGGTCGTGGAACCGGTGCTGCTTCTCAGGCTTTGCTTAGTAAGCAAAATGTTAGAATTGTTGCAATGGCAGATGCCTTTAGAGACAATTTGGATGCTTGCTACTTATCACTAACGAGTGATGAAATGGCCGAATCTATTGGTGGTAAAGCTATTTTGAAAACTAGGGTGGATGTTCCAGAGGAAAGAAAATTTACAGGTTTCGACGCTTATCTAAAAGCATTTGAATTTGCTGATGTAGTGGTATTGGCAACCCCTCCAGGATTTAGGCCTATACATTTTGCTGAAGCAATCAAACAAAATAAGCATGTGTTTATGGAAAAGCCTGTTGCAACTGATCCAGCTGGTATTCAAAGTGTATTGGCAACTGCTGCTATCGCCAAACAAAAGAAATTAAATGTAGTGGTTGGCTTGCAACGTCATTACCAAAATTCTTATCGTGAACTTTTTAAAAGAAAAGAATTAATTGGTGATATTACTTCTATGCAAGCATGGTGGAACAATGATGGCGTGTGGGTTAGACCTAGAAAAGCTGGTCAGACAGAAATGGAATATCAAATGCGTAATTGGTATTACTTTAACTGGTTGTGTGGTGATCACATTACCGAACAACATGTCCATAACCTTGATGCCGTAAACTGGTTCAAGGGAGGATATCCTGTGAGAGCTCAAGGCATGGGTGGTAGACAAGTGAGAAAAAGTAAAGAACATGGAGAAATTTTTGATCATCATTATGTAGAATACACTTATGCCGATGGAAGTATTTTAAATAGCCAATGTCGTCATATACCTGGTACAACTAGTAAGGTGGATGAATTGTTTGTAGGAACAAAAGGTAAAATTCAGGCAGGTGCTGCGAATATCCTTGACCACAGTGGTAAAGTACTATATCAATTTGATAAAAAAACTGAAAACAATCCTTACCAAGCTGAGCATGTGGAGTTGTTTGCTGCAATCGCAAAAGGAGAATACAAATTTGCTGATGCAGAAAATGGAGCTAAAAGTACCATGACTTCAATTCTTGGAAGGATGGCTACTTATACAGGACAAAGGATAGAGTGGGAAAAAGCGATTAATTGCGGACTTGACATTCATCCAAAAGTCTACAGTTTTGATGCGATGCCTCCATTGCTTCCAAATGCAGATGGATTTTATCCAATTGCTGTACCTGGTGTAACCAAGTATACTATGTAATTGATGAAGTAGGATATAAATTTAAACACCCTATTGCTGGCTAACATAGCTTTTAGTGATAGGGTGTTTTTATCTTACAGAAGATTTTTTTAAATTAAAATGTAGTAAATTTCTTTTGAAAGAGTACTTTAAAAAGTATTTATAATTGTGAAAAATAAATAAAAATATTGTGCAGATAGTTATAACAGATGGATATACTCTTAATCCAGGGGATCTAAGTTGGGATGGTTTTAATGCATTGGGAGAGGTGGTGTATTATGACCGCACTTCTGGTGATCAAATGGTAGATAGATGCAAAAATGCACAGGTAATCATTACCAATAAAACACCCGTTACTGCTGAGACAATCGGTGCTGCAAAGGAGTTACGTTTAATTGCGGTTACGGCTACTGGTTATAATATGGTAGATGTTGAGGCTGCAAAAAAAAGAGGCATTCTTGTTTGTAATGTACCTGATTATGGAACCTATTCTGTAGCTCAACAAACCTTTGCAATGTTGCTTGAACTTACCAACCAAGTAGGCCTGCATGCAGCATCTGTAAAGGCTGGAGATTGGTCCCGATCAGCAGATTGGTGTTATACCAAAGGTCCAATTAAAGAGCTGAAGGATAATACAATTGGAATAATTGGATTGGGGAAAATAGGTATTCAAATGGCGAAAATAGCAATGGCATTTGGAATGAAAGTTATTTATCACCGTGGTAAAAAAGGAGATGAAAATTTTACGGAAGTAAGTCTAACGGAGTTATTTGCTTTGTCTGATTTTATTTCAATTCATTGTCCACTAAAAGCAGATAATCATGGCTTGGTTAATAAAGAGCTATTGGCTTTAATGAAACCATCTGCCTTTTTAATCAATGCATCTAGGGGACAATTAATAGTTGAGCAAGATTTAGCAGATGCTTTATTACAAAATAAAATTGCGGGTGCCGCTTTAGATGTTTTAAGTTCAGAACCACCCTCTTCGGATAATCCATTAATCGGTCTTGATAATTGTATTATTACTCCCCACAATGCTTGGATAAGCTTTGAGGCTAGGAGTCGATTGATGAAAGCTACTCTTGAAAACGTTTCAGCAATGATTAATGGCAATCCCAAAAATATGGTTTAATTGAATTAATTTTAAACAGTCAAAATTTAATTTTCTTTTCTAACAGAATGATACCATTAATTTCTTGACTAATCACTTATTTAAAATCAACTTATGAAAAAAATTATTTGTTTCTTTTTTCTATTGTCAATTTCAGCGATTGCAATTTCTCAGGGCAAAACCATGGAAAGTTTATTGATAAAAAGTAAAATATTGGGCAAAGAGGTAAGGTACTCAATTTACCTTCCTTCGGATTATGAAAGTTCTCAAAGAAAATATCCGGTCTTGTATTTATTGCATGGATATTCTGATGACGAAACAGGTTGGGCTCAATTTGGTGAGGTTCAAAAAATTGCTAACGAAACAATTTCAAAAGGGGAGGCAACTCAAATGATTATTGTTATGCCAGATGCTGGTGTTTCTTGGTATATCAATGATGCAGCAGGAAAAGTTAAGTATGAAGATTTCTTTATCAATGAATTTATTCCATTCATTGACTCCATCTATAAAACAAGAAGTAAAAAGCAATACAGAGCGGTTGCAGGGCTTTCTATGGGAGGATATGGATCTTTTATTTATGCAATGAAACATCCTGATCTTTTTTCAGCTGCTGCTCCTTTAAGTGCTGCAATATGGAATGATGATCATATTACAGAGATGCCTGACAATGGGTGGAAAAATTACAAATTCAATGAATTGTTTGGAACTGATTTGGCTGGTAAAAATCGTTTGACAGAAACCTGGAACAAAAATTCAGTTCTTAAGTTAGCATCTACTGTTGCGGTAGAAAAATTAAACCAGGTCCGCTTTTATATTGATTGTGGTGATGATGATATGTTGGTAAAAGGGAACATGGAATTGCATTCAATTTTATTAGACAGAAAAGTTAAACATGAATTCAGGGTTAGGGATGGTGCTCATAATTGGCCTTACTGGAGATCAGCACTTCCTGAAGTATTGAAGTTTGTAAGTGAAAGTTTTCACCGATAAGGCATTGATCGATAATGTAGGTTATAAACTTTACGTTTTCAAAAATCCATTGTATTTTAGCAATCCATAAATTTTAGGTATGCTTTTATTAGGTATAGATATTGGTACTTCGTCTATTAAAGTTTCTATCGTTGATGCGCAAACGCAAAATTGTATTGCTACCGCGCAATATCCCGATTCAGAGACTGGAATTATATCTCATCAAAAAGGTTGGGCTGAGCAAAGTCCTGACATGTGGTGGGAAAATGTTCAGCAAGCGATTCTTAAAGCGAATGCTACAAATAAATATAGTCCAGCAGATATAAAGGCGATTGGTATTGCCTATCAGATGCATGGATTGGTTTGTGTGGATAAAGAGCAGCGTGTTTTGCGGGATAGTATTATTTGGTGTGATAGTAGGGCAGTTGAAATTGGAAATCGTGCTTTTGATACCATTGGCCATGAACGCTCATTGGAACACTTATTGAATTCTCCAGGAAATTTTACAGCTGCTAAGCTCGCATGGGTAAAAGAAAATGAGCCGGCTACTTTCGCATTGATTGATAAAATAATGTTGCCAGGTGATTTCATTGCTATGAAACTAACAGGTGATATTACTACTAGTATTGCTGCATTGAGTGAAGGGGTATTCTGGGATTTCAAAGAACAGGAACTTTCAAAAGATGTATTTAATTATTTTGGATTTGATCAGTCGCTCATTCCAGAAATAAAAGAAGTATTTACTACTCATGGAAATATTTCAGCCTCGGTTGCAACTAAATTATCATTGCAACCAGGCATACCCGTTACCTACAAAGCGGGTGATCAACCCAATAATGCATTGTCCTTAAATGTGCTTGAGCCAGGTGAAGTGGCTGCTACAGCAGGAACTTCTGGTGTTATCTACGGAGTAACAGATCAGTTGGTTTTCGATCAGCAATCAAGGATTAATAGTTTTGCCCATGTGAATTATTTAGAGCAGCAAAAAAGAATTGGTGTACTACTTTGTATCAATGGAACAGGTATTTTAAATAGTTGGATTAAAAAAGTGACCGGAAATAATTATTCTTATCAACAGATGAATGAAGCGGCTGCGACTATTGCTGCAGGTAGTGATGGATTGCGGATGTTACCTTTTGGTAATGGAGCAGAAAGAATGTTAGGTAACCAACTGCTACAAAGTCATATTCACCAGATTGATTTTAATGTTCATGGTCCGGCTCATTTATTCAGAGCTGCTCAGGAAGGTATTGCTTTTGCCTTTCGTTATGGGGTAGACATTATGCGAGAAAATGGAATGCAACCTTCTGTTATTCGTGCAGGAAAAGCGAATATGTTTTTAAGCGATGTGTTTACCAATTGTTTTGTAAATGCAACTAATATTCCAGTAGAATTGCATGATTGTGATGGTAGCGTGGGTGCAGCAAAAGGGGCTGGAATAGGGGTTGCTTTTTATAAATCACCCAAGGATGCATTTAGCAATGCTGTTCCAATTGATTTGGTAGAGCCAACGCAAAGTAAATTATATGATCAATTGTACAATGAATGGAAGGAGTTGATTTAATAATATTATTATCAGCAATAAATTAAATAACTAGTTTTTAAAAATAAATTTCTAAACTTCTTTATCCAGATTAAAAAGGATAGGGGCAAATAAAAACATATGTCAGTAGTAACCGGAAACAAAGAATTTTTTAAAGGGATTTCTCAAGTTAAGTTTGAGGGTGTAGGAAGTGACAATCCTTTAGCCTATAGATGGTATGATGAAAATAAAATAGTAGCAGGAAAGCCTATGAAAGAGTACTTGCGATTTGCTTGTGCCTATTGGCATTCCTTTGTAGGTAATGGTGCAGATCCATTTGGAGAAGCTACTCATTTGCATCCATGGAATGAAAAAGCAGATGCAGTTGAAAGAGCAAAGGATAAGGCAGATGCTGCTTTTGAGTTTATTACCAAATTAGGACTTCCCTATTATTGTTTTCATGATGTGGATGTGGTAGATTATACCAATGATGTATTGGATAATGAAAAGAGATTGCAATCGATGACTGCTTATCTAAAGCAAAAGCAGGCAGACAGTGGTGTTAAATTATTATGGGGTACTGCTAATTTATTTTCTAATAGAAGGTATATGAATGGTGCTTCAACGAATCCTAATTTTCATGTATTGGCTCATGCGGGTGCACAGGTGAAAGCTGCATTGGATGCAACCATCGAATTAAAAGGAGAGAACTATGTTTTTTGGGGAGGCCGAGAAGGGTATATGAGTTTATTGAATACCAATATGAAAAGGGAAAAAGAGCATCTTGCAAAGTTTCTTCATGTTGCAAAAGATTATGCTCGTAAGAATGGTTTTAAAGGTACTTTTTTTATTGAACCCAAACCTTGTGAGCCTAGCAAGCACCAATATGATTATGATTGCGAAACAGTGATAGGGTTTTTACGTCAATATGATTTGCTGAATGATTTCAAAATCAATATTGAAGTAAATCATGCAACATTGGCTGGACATACCTTTCAGCACGAATTGCAGGTAGCTGCTGATGCGGGCATGTTAGGAAGTATGGATGCCAACAGAGGGGATTACCAAAATGGATGGGATACAGATCAGTTTCCAAATAATATCAACGAATTAGTAGAGTCTATGTTGGTGATTCTTGAAGCGGGAGGATTTGCAGGCGGTGGTATCAATTTTGATGCTAAGATTAGAAGGAATTCAACCGATGCAGCTGATTTGTTTCATGCACATATTGGTGGGATAGATTCTTTTGCTAGAGCATTGATTGTAGCAGATAATATCCTTAATAATAGCGACTATAAAAAGTTACGTGTAGATCGTTATGCTAGTTTTGATGCAGGTAAAGGAAAATCCTTTGAAGAAGGTAAATTAACCTTGGAAGATCTTCGATCTTTTGCACTTGAAAGTGGTGAGCCCGCAACTTTAAGTGGCAAACAAGAATATTTTGAAAATATAATCAATCGATTTATTTAGTGAATGTTGAATGGGCAAGTTGGGTGAATGGTACTTATTTCATTCATTCATTCATTGTTTCTAACTTAAAAATTCTGTTTGAGCTTTTCAAATATTTAGAATAATGAAGTGGGTAATTACTTTGTGAAATACCTTATTTATATTGAATGTATAATACCCAATCATATTTATAATGCCAGACTCTACTGCTTTTTTATTTGATTTAAATGGAACCATGGTAGATGATATGCATTATCATATCAAAGCCTGGCATAAAATTCTTACTGACTTAGGTGCAAATTTAACTTTTCAGCAAATGAAGGAAGAGTGTTATGGTAAAAATGACGAATTACTTGAAAGGATATTTCCTGGTCGTTTTTCTATGGAAGAAAAAAAGACCATGTCTCTAGAAAAGGAATCTACCTATCAAAATGTTTATCAAAAAGATCTTGCATTAATTAAAGGGCTAGATGTTTTTTTAAATTCTGCTAAATCTAAGGAAATTGATATGGCGATTGGGTCTGCAGCCATTCAGATGAATATTGATTTTGTAATTGATGGATTAAATATCCGTTCTTTTTTTAAATCAATCGTTAGTGCAGATGATGTTGTATATAGCAAACCCCACCCTGAAACATATTTAAAATGTTCGGATCAATTGAAAATTGATCCTCAAAATTGCATAGTATTCGAAGATGCTATAAAGGGAGTAGCTGCTGCTCAAAATGCAGGTATGAAGACTGTAGTTTTAACCACAATGCATGCGCAAGAAGAATTTAGTGAATTCAATAATATACTTTGCTTTGTAAAAGATTATACAGATCCACAATTGAATCGGTTTTTCTAAGAGGGTTATTTTTTGATTATATTATTTATAATTTATTGGAATAGTGATTTTTAGTGAGGCCAATTATTAATGACTAAAATTTAGGTATGAATGCTTTAAAAACCCAAGACTATCTTGTTTTCCTAGTTTACTTTTTTATCGTAGCTGGATATGGCTATATGGTTTACTATAAAAAAAAGAAGTCTACCACTTCAGCATCTCATGATTATTTTTTGGCAGAAGGTTCGCTTACTTGGTGGGCAATTGGTGCATCTCTTATTGCAAGTAATATAAGTGCAGAGCAGTTTATTGGTATGAGTGGAAATGGTTTTCAAATGGGATTGGCCATCTCTACTTATGAATGGATGGCAGCTGCAACACTTTTAATTGTAGCCATTTTCTTTATTCCTGTTTATCTTAAGAATAAGATTTATACGATGCCTCAGTTTTTAAATCAACGCTACAATTCAACTGTGGCAATGATTATGGCTATTTTTTGGTTGTTATTATATGTGGTAGTAAACCTTACTTCTATTTTGTATTTGGGGGCATTGGCCATTAGTAGTATCTCAGGTATTAATTTATATGTATGCATGTATGGCTTAGCAATCTTTGCCATTGTTATTACTCTTGGTGGAATGAAGGTGATTGGATATACAGATGTCATTCAAGTATTTTTTTTAATACTAGGAGGTTTGGTAACTACCTATATTGCACTTACCATGGTGGCAGATCATTACCATACTAGTGGAGTAATTAATGGGTTTAAAATGATGATGGAAAAGTCAGATGATCATTTCCATATGATTTTTAAAACTGACAATGCCAACTATCCTAGCTTGCCTGGACTAACAGTATTAATAGGAGGTATGTGGATAGTGAATTTAAATTACTGGGGATGTAATCAATATATTACACAACGTGCTTTAGGAGCAGATCTCAAAACTGCTCGATCTGGTATTTTGTTTGCAGCATTTTTGAAATTATTAATGCCGGTCATTGTTGTTTTGCCTGGAATTGCTGCTTATGTTTTATATCAAGAAGGTTATTTTCATTCTGAAATGATGGTGAATGGTGAATTGGTTCAAGATAAAGCTTATCCGGTTTTATTAAATCTATTACCCACTGGTTTAAAAGGGCTTGCCTTTGCTGCACTGACAGCGGCTATTGTGGCTTCATTGGCTGGCAAAGCCAATAGCATTTCTACTATTTTCACTTTGGATATTTACAAGAAAAAAATCAATGTAAATGCCTCAGAAAATCAAATGGTAAAAATAGGCAAGATGGCAGTATTGGTCGCCATGTTGATTGCTTGTATATTATCTCCGTTTATGGGCATTGATAAAAAAGGAGGTTTTGAATTTATTCAAGAGTATACCGGCTTTGTTAGTCCAGGTATTTTTGCCATGTTTATTTTGGGTTTCTTTTGGAAAAAAACTACTTCTAATGCAGCTTTGTTTGCAACGGTAGGAGGTTTTATTTTGTCTGTATTTTTTAAATTCATTCCTTCTATTATTAATCTTTCCTTTCTAAAGCCTTTAGGTTTTGCAACGCTTGTAAAACAGTCCGATGGAACGATGCTTTATGAAATTCCTTTTATTGACAGGATGGGTTTTGTATTCGCAATATGTGTAATTGTTATGTTTATTATCAGCAAGATTGATAATAAGAGAGGTGTAGTAACCAATGGATTGGAAGTAGATCGGTCTATGTTTAAATTAAATAATTCATTTGCAGTGGGCGCATTAATTATTGCAGGTATATTAGTTGCTTTATATTCCTTCTTTTGGTAGATTGATTATTTTTGTAAAAAATAGCAGGGTAGGTAGTTCTTTGAATTACCTACCTTTTTTAATAATCAATTGAATATTCTATAAATCGAGGAAGTATTATATTAAAATTCATGAAAGAAATTAGATCAATTATTGCTGCCTATGATGCCCTTGACAAGCAAGATACTAGTGCTGCATTGGCAACGGTCGTAAGAGTAGAAGGATCATCCTACCGCCGCACTGGTGCTAGAATGTTGGTAATGGACAATGGTAATTGGGTGGGAGGCATAAGTGGCGGATGTTTAGAAGGGGATGCGCTGAAACGAGCTAGAATGGCTATTACTAAGTCTGTTGCTACATTGGTAACTTATGATACTACCGAAGATGATAGTCATCAAATTGGTGTTGGACTCGGATGTAATGGAGTAATAGATGTATTATTTACACCATTAATTTTTTCAGATAAAAGTAATCCTGTAGAGGTGTTAAAATCTTGTTTAAAAGAAGATAGAAAATCTCATATTTTACTTTCTATCACTCACTTAGAAGGAGACTTTGGAAAATTAATGATGGGCGATATTATTCATTATAAAGACCTTACAAGTCTATCCATTTTTTCAAATCAATCTTTGATTGAAGAAATTCTAAATTCTATTAACCATCAAATTGTTGAAAATAAATCATCGAATGTTTCTTTTTCTACTGATGACCAGAAGAAAATTGAATTGTTTATTGAAATAGTGAATCCTGAAATCAGTGTAATTATCATGGGCCATCAATATGATATTTATCCACTTTGTAATTTATTAAAACAAATAGGTTGGCGGATAAATATTATTGCAGATCTTCAAAAATTAAAAGGCGAAATTTTTAATATTGCTAATAAGGTGACAACTATTGACCAAGTTTCAACTCTTTCTATTGATGAATTTACTGCTATTATTTTAATGTCACATGATTATAAAACAGATAAAAATAATTTACCTATTGCGTTGTCAACTTCTGCACCTTATATAGGAATGTTGGGTCCTAGGATTCGTTCAGAAAAAATATGGGATGAATTGGCCGATGAAGGAAATCCAATAAAGGACAAAGATTTTGACCGGATTCATGCGCCTATTGGATTGGATATTGGGGCCATTACACCGGATGAAATTGCATTGTCATTGGTATCGGAAATAAGAGCTTCCCTTTCTAAAAGAGAAGGAGGTTTTCTTCGACTTCGAAAAACTAGTATTCATGAGCGTAAATAAGTTCATTAAAAATATTACTGATAAATTTTTATACAATCATAAGTAAGCTTCTTAAATCTGCATCTTATTTTTAGCTTAAAAGTAATTTATCTTTGTCCTTTCATCACAACTTAATCAATTAAATGTACAAAGCGGTTTTTGTAGATATGGATGGCACTTTATTAAGTAAGGATCATTCTATTAGTGAAGCAAATAAAAATGCTATTCAACGGTTATTAAATAATGGAATTTTAGTGATTCCAATTTCAGCGAGACCGCTTCATGGAATATTACCCATTACTCAAAAGGTTTTACCTGATTCAATACCTGTTGTTAGTTTGAATGGAAGTTATATCTATCATAAGGAAGAAATTATTTCTCAGATTAATATTGATTTAGCACAGGTGGCTTCCGTTCATGAACAATTGATATTACATGATTTATCTATTATGTATTATAGTCAAATGAAATGGTATGCTACAGCGCTGACTCCAGCGATCGAAAAGGAACAAAGAATCACTGAGGTTGCTATTCAAATCCTTCCTTTTGAAAAAATAGTTTCGATTTGGAAGCATGAAAATACTGGTCCCAATAAGATTTTAGTTGCAGGGGATAAGGATTTAATCTTAGATGTAGAACAGCGTTTAATTGGTCAATTTCAGGGTAAATTAAATATTTTTAAATCTCAGCCTAAATACATAGAACTGATGCACATTCAAGCGTCTAAGACAAGTGCAATTCAATTTTTAATGAATCAATATGGTATACTTCAACAGGAAGTGATTGCAATAGGAGACAATTACAATGACAAGGAAATGATTGAATTTGCTGGAGTCGGAGTTGCAATGGGCAATGCTCCTGAAGAAATTAAGAGGGTAGCTGATTTTGTTACAGATACCAATAACGATGATGGGGTTGCCAAGGCATTGGCTCATTTTTTTTCCAGATAATTAAATAATTAATTATCTCTTAAAAAAGATAGCTAGAGCGCCTAAAAAAGTAAGTACAATCACTACTTTTCGGTAGTTATCTTCCTTTATTTTAGAAACTATTTTAACTCCTATGCAAAAACCAATTAGTACAGAGGGTAAAAGTAATAAGTCGGTATAGAGTGATTCAGGGGTGATGTTTTTCCAAAAAAAAATTTGAAAGGGTAGTTTAAAAAGATTGATTACTAAAAAAACCCAGGATGCGGTGCCAATAAAATCATTCTTAGGCATCCTCATTGCTAGAAAATAAATATTTGAAAAAGCACCCGCTAAATTTCCTAGCATAGTGGTAAATCCTGCTGCTAGTCCCATATTGGCTACGAAGAATTTGTTGGTAGGGATGATTTGATTTTTTCTGATTTCTAATGTAACCATTATAAATACAGTGGTAATTATAATGATAGCCATTATTTTTCTAAATAAAGCTTCATTCATATCTTTTCCAACATATACTCCTACAAGAATACCAATGGCCATCCAAGGAATTAATTTCCAAAAATGATTCCATTGTGCATGACGGTGGTAATAAAAAACAGCAATAATATCTGCTACACAAAGCAATGGTAGCACTATTCCTGTAGATGCTTTACTACCAAACACAATCGCCATGATGGTTACATTCATCATATCGATTCCTCTTAAACCTGCCTTAGAAAGACCGATAAAAAAGGCAGATAATAAAATTAATCCCCAGTTGAAATATGAAAATACAAACAGAAGATGCATGGTTTTATTTAGCAATTAGATTGTTAAATTACTTATTCCACCAATAAGTAACTTTTACTACCAATGCTCGGTTGCGAACAAACAGTGGAGCAGTATAATAATTATCGGTGTATACAATAAAGAAGTCACTGGCTGGTTTGTATCGCCATTGTAATCTAGTATTTAGGTTTACATTTTTTTGCTGTTCATTGTATTGTATAAAAGTAGTAAAGAAAAATGTATTGGTTAGTGTTACATCAATGCGAGGTCCCACCAACCAGAAGCTTGTTTGTCCCCATGGTTTTGGCAGGTCAAAATGATTGTAGTTAGCACTCATAGTAATATTGACAAATGGTTGAAACCGGTATCCTATATCGGCTGAAAGGAATAGCCTATTTCCATTGGCATAATACCCTCCATATCTAGAAGAAAATGCATAAGTAAATAGTTTTTGTGGTTTTGACGTATAGCTAGTTCCCCATGCGTTCCATTTATGTTGAGTACCCTTTGCGAGTGTTATATTTCCTGTATTGGTTGGATCAAAAGATTTTAGTAATTCTACATAATCATGCGCTACCCAAAAATCAAGCATAGCTTGACTTCGTAAATTTATTTTATAATCAATTACAAGTTCATTGTCCGTTTGTTTAAAATTTTTATCGTAGAAAAAAGTTGACATAAATACAGGACCATGACTTAAAACCTTGCTCTTTTTTGGGAAATATAAATGACTGATTTGAGGGTAGAGTTTAATATAATCATTGCGCGGTACATATCCAACCTCAGCTAGATAATTTTTTCCTACTATTTCATGTTGCCAAGCGAGTATCCATTTTTTATTGGTGTATAGAATATTGGCGGCATGTACAAAATCTCCATCAATTTTACCTGGACTAAAAGATTTGATCATCATGGCTTTTCCTGTCAAGAAATTATTTGCAGAGGCAAGATTGTATTCTAAAGCAAGATTTCGATTGTAAAGAGAATAAGTAGGTTTGGTAGAATCTTTGGTTGGGTCATATTGCAGTGATTGTTTATTAACAAACATTAAACGAATATTAGACCGAGCAAATAATCGTCGCTGTAATGCTACAACAGTAAAATTTTGATCAGGTAATCCAGTTTTTGGATCTGCTTTTGTTTTCATATCCATGATACCCATTCGCCAGTTTTTGTCAAGGTTTCCACTTAATCTGGCGCCATAGTTGATGGGAACTCCTAGTCCAATTCTACGCGAAAAAAAAGGTCGAATATTGGTATAACCAAAATTTGCAAAAAGGTCAGCATTTTCTAAAAAAAATTGCCTTTTTTCTGGAAATAAAAACTCATATCTATCAAGATTAGTAACCTGTTTATCAACCTCCACCTGAGAAAAATCTGGATTGATTGTCATATCTAAATTGATAGAAGACGTTAGTGCAACTTTTGCATCTGCTCCGATATCTTTTCGATATTTGGAGGGAGTAGAATGGTCATAATCTTTTGAAATACCCGTTAATGCATAGGGAATAATAGAAATATTTCCACCAGATTCTGGAGGAGCTTCATCCCATACCAATGTTCCAGTATAGGCAAGTGAAGAAGTGGTAAATTGTCTTGGAATAGGTGTCCAGCTTGATTTTTCAGCCGCCTTGATATCCATTCTACTAAAATTGATACCCCATTGGGTAATACCTTTTTTATATCGCAAGGAAGTAAATGGAATGGCTGCTTCAAATATCCATTTGTCAGGATAACTTTTTACTTTAGACACCCATTTATTATCCCAACTAAGATCTACCACCGAACCATTGTATTCACTTCCATCCCATTGAGCACCTGCTGCATTTGCCCCAAATGTAAATCCATTGGTAAGGTCATCAAATGAATCAATGAAAAATATAAAATTATCATTTTTAGAAAAATTAAAATCTCTCCTCAGCGACTCAACCATATAAGGTCCTGGATTTTTCAAATAGCAAGTTGCAAGGATGTAAATTTTTTTGTTGTCATAGGCCATCCTTACTGTTGTCTTCACTTTCGCTCTGCTAGTGTCCATGGGTAATACCATAAAGAAATCAGCCGCTGAGTCAGTATTTTTCCAAGCTAGTTCATTCATTTCTCCATCTATCTGAATGGGGGAGGTAGTTTTCTTAATATGTAATTGATAAGAACTATTTTTTTTCTGAGCAAATGAATATAGGCTAAATAAAAAAAAGGGAAGAAGTAAGAGTTTTTTCAAAAAAAGATTTTTTAGGAGTTGGAATTTTTTTAAAATCTATGAGAAAGAATATTTAAATTTTCAAGATTAATTTAAAATAATTTCCATTAATTCTTTCATAGTGTATTTTGTATGAACAGTCATTGAAGACCCTCCGCTGTTGATATGTATTTTAGCCGTGCCATTTTGAAGGGTTAAGTTAGTAATGTACTTCGTGAAAATTACATGGGTGGCTCCAGCAAAATCTTGAATAGTAATAAAATCATTCATAAAAACTAATAAGTTGATTGACTGTTTAACTTACTCTTCAAAGATAAGGACGATTAATAAACAATATCTATATTTTCTGACTTTGATTACCTAAATGATTAAAAGAATTTAAACCCTGATTCAAATTTACATTGATCTTAGTTTCTTATTAAGTATTTCATTAATGAAAGACGTCGCTTTATTTAATGATTGATAGTAATTTAGATGAGGAGGTTTATTTTATAATTTTAGTTAATTGAAAGGTATCCAATGAATTAGCAATGGGCAGACCTATTTTCAATAATAGTATATAAATATATAGTAATATAAATGTGCAAAACATTTTCCTCTGCGTTAATAAGTCCTAGATGAAATCACCTTCATTTCTTACCCCATTCTCCTATATTTACTGACTTATATTGACATTTACTAATGTGGCGGTGGGTCTATTAAATCAACAGTGCTGATCATTTACGGGTAACTTTTCAACAGCGTATTAAAATCAGTCATTTTTATGTAGGTTTGCCGTCCTACTAAATTATTGAATCGTGCGTTTAAAGAGTCTTGAAATTAAAGGATTTAAAAGTTTTGCCGATAAAACTGTTCTTCATTTTGATGAGGGTATTACGGGTGTAATTGGACCCAATGGATGTGGTAAGAGTAATATCATTGATAGTATCCGATGGGTAATTGGTGAGCATAAAATTAGTAACCTTCGAAGTGAAAATTTGGAGAGTCTAGTTTTTAATGGTAGCAAAAGTCGTTCTGCATCAGGATTGGCAGAGGTGAGCCTTACATTTGAAAACACTAAGAATTTACTTCCTACTGAATTTAACATGGTAACAGTTACCCGTAAGTATTATAAAAACGGGGAAAGCGAATATCGTCTCAATGATGTAGCCTGTCGACTCAAAGATATTCACAACTTGTTTATGGATACTGGAGTAAGTACCGACAGCTATGCTATCATTGAGTTGGCAATGGTGGATGATATTATTAAAGACAAGGAGAATAGTCGACGTAAAATGTTAGAGCAGGCTGCGGGAATTACGATTTATAAGACGCGAAAAAAAGAAGCCAAGCTAAAGTTAGATGCTACTGAACAGGATTTAGCGCGTATAGAAGATTTACTTTTTGAGATCAATAATCAGTTAAAAAGTTTGGAGAGCCAGGCTAAAAAAGCAGAAAAGTATTTTGAAATAAAGAAGGAATATAAAGACGTTACAATTGAATTGGCAAAGGCTTCCCTCGAAGGATTTAACGTTACTTATCGCGATCTTAACCA
>Ga0214919_10001884_pt1 | contig 33676 bp, 39 predicted proteins | sample LL1503_MetaG_FD_177994 | JGI IMG/M metagenome (GOLD analysis project Ga0214919, IMG submission 177994) | Freshwater microbial communities from Lake Lanier, Atlanta, Georgia, United States - LL-1503 | ecosystem: Environmental > Aquatic > Freshwater > Lake | place: USA: Georgia | collected... | reverse complement strand
AATAATATAGGGATATATAAGGAATACTTAAGTAAACACGAGAATATTTTTGGGGTTGATCATTTTAGAACAAAAGCCATGTATCAAAGCTTTCTAAAAAATAACTAACAACGATTTAAAAGATGATCTTTTAGGAACCAGTCTGCAAACTTAGTATCGATTAAGCTTAATTTTCTATCTAAACAATGTTTGTATATCTCTTCTATAACTAATCCTACTTGCTGAAGACTAAGGTCATTAATGCGGTATAACTCTATGAAATGAACAGTATAAAGGCATATAGACCTGAATAGCTCATTATTGTATGGTAGTTCAGTATCAATATTCAGAATATGTTTTTTAAAAGATTGATTTCTATTAAATAGTTCATCTAGAGAACAATTGAGTACATCAGCTATTTTTAATATTGTTTCAATACCGGGATTTTTAACTGTATCATCTAAAATTCTATTAACAACTGCATTACCGACTCCAGCTTTTTTTTCAAATGCAGAAGTCGCAATATTATATTCTTGTATATATTCTATAATTTTTCTTTTTAAATTATCCATTACACTACTCTATCCCTTTGACTTACTTACATGTACATAATGGTATTATATTAATAAATTGCTCATGTTTTATCTTGTAATCAAAAAATGTAATATATCTTATCTTATAAGATAAAATAATTATTGACGGAGAAAAATCTATTAATTATTGTTATATAAATTAAATAGTTTTAAAGGTAATTTTTGATTTCGTAAAGCAAGCTTACAAACCAAACTTCAGTAACTATCTCCTAGTCGCCAAACTTACAAGATAGTTACTGGTTATAATACCAAACCCTGATGCCAAGCATTGGGGTAACACTACATTGTTAACTAAACAATATGGTAATATGAATATAGCAGAAAAGTGCTGCCTGCACAATAATATATATGTGTCAAGGCCTAGAATTATCCGAAGAGATTCCCTTTTTATACCGCATTGGTGTTATAAAAAGATTTTACTACCTAGCGGTAGGCCTGATTTAGCAGGAGTTCATATTTTTGCTGAGTTGTTATCTTTGTCTCAAAGAACAGGGGGTAGTGATTCTGATTTTGAACTTCGAGACTGTTTTACATATTTCTGGAGCAAATGCTGTATTCGAAAACCTACTTTGCAAAGAGCGTCATTTCGTTTGCAGAATCTAGGGCTGGTTACCCGTCTGTTTTACTCTAGCGCAGCTATTCCGGAGAGTAAATTTCCTAAGGAACTCATCTTAAAACTCAATATCGCAAAAATTAATGATTTATCTGATGATGAAGGGAGGACGTTATGAACTCTCTTTTTGTTACTTGCGGTAAGGTCTTTAAACCGGGTGATGTTATTATTCATAAATGGTACAAACAGTTTTGCCTTGAAGATGGAAACCCTGATCTGGTGGCAATAACCATTCTTGGTGATATTGTTGCCTGGTATCGAAACGGTACAAATAACCATTACGGCGAACTTACGCCAAAACTCTATGGGTATTCTCTTTATCTTTCCTATAACTACTATGAACAGAAGTTCGGTTTTCGTGAAGATAGAGTAAGAAGAGCCTTAACCCGTTTATATGCGCAGAATATTTTAAAAAGAAGTTTTAAAAATATTTATGTTAAAGGGCGGAGAGTAAATAAACTGGTTATTGATCTTGATGCAGATTTTTTCAAGTCATGTTTCATTGATCCAGAACTTGATATCAGGGGGATAAGAGAGGAGAAAAAATCATACCGTTTGCACCAGTGCTACGATCAAATAAGTACAAAAACTATTTTTATAAAAAATAGATCTAACGTGCATGCGCACGAATCTAATTTTTGCAAAAATTCCTTTGTAGAAGAAAAATCTTTCCAACCAACAGCTGTGTTACCTGTAAGAGGGTTTAGCCTTGCTTCTTTTTATCCTTTAAGTCAACCAGAAGCCGCAAAACTACAAACATTATGCGGTCGGGGGTTTTCAGGCAATGCCATTAACGAAATACTGCTTAGCATGTCGAAACGATTAACAGATCGTTTCTTCAAAAGCAAAAAGGCTTTCATGAACTATATGGCCAAGGCCTTAGCTTACGAAAAGCGAGATGCCGTAAAAATCAGTAATAGAGCTTTCAGGATCAGAGCCAATATGAGCAAGGATGAAATCATCAAACACTGGCAGGAAGCGTTTTTAAATAAGATAGAAGCAAGCACGGATACTAGCCTTGTAGCAAAGTTAAGTCGCAAACTTTCCTCTATCTTACCACCTGATCTTGCTTATGAATTCTTGTTATCGGCAAAATTTCCTCCCCGCGTAGAGGGAAATAGTTTTGAAATCAGTTTACAGAAGAGTATTGACCTAAGTGAAATGCAATACGGCCTGATACTTGAGCAGGTACAGTCAGTATACGGCTCATTCATCAGTAGTTTTGAATTGATAATTAAAAATCAGGAAACACCAACTTCAAGCGTATTTCCCGCTGCTTTTTCGTTGCGTAATAATGAATTGGAAATGTTCCCCGAGGTCTGGGGTAGAATCCGCACGGGGCTGATTAGAACTTGCGGCGAGGGGATAGATCGTAACTGGTTTTCAAAACTTAAAGTAAATGTTGACGAAGAAAGAGGGGAAATAAAACTGCAAGCTCCAACTTTGTTTATCAGGGACTGGATACAGCAGAACTATCAGCATCTCCTTGAAAAATTCTGCAATAAAGAAAATTACCGCTTAATGGAGGTTGGTATATGAATTCATTTTGCAGGCAAGTTCTTATAGCTCTTATAATATCTACTCCGATTATTGTAGGAGTTAACGGCATGGTATTTGCATCCCGTGTTAATCCACAAATTGCTAACATCAGTTACTGGTATGACGACAATGACATTAGAGCAGTCATTAAAAACCGTCTCGGTGATAGTGTATATATTGCACCTGCAGTACCAAACAATTCTGAATTGATCAGAGACGCCGCAGCAGCTGCTTTGCTTGAAGCACAAGCAGGAAAACCTGCACTGATACCCGTAAACCTGAACAATAGTCACTGGACGGGTATTGCAATCAGAACAAAGGCTGACGGCAATATTATTGTATTTTACAATGATTCTTTCGGTACTCCTATCGGCGGGGTAGGGAGTGAAAGCGGCCGGTATATTGAGGCTATAAAAAATATTCTACCTATGGCCGAAATTGTTGATCTGCGGGTCCATCAGCAGAACGACGGATCGAGTTGCGGAGCATTTACGGCTGAGAATCTGATAGCTTTAGCAGGCCTAAATCAGGTAAACCTAACCCCTGAAGCAGCAAGAGAGTTACTTGCTAATATTAACGACGGCCGAACTATCCGTATGCTGCAGCTTGGAAGCCTCGAGGCAAAAATAATAGCAGTTAGCGAAATAATAGCAGGAAGCATAGCCGGTAAGTATGTGGAAGCAGTAAGCAAGGTTGCCTTTTCTGATATGGCAAATTTTGCCGGCGCTACAATGGACAGACTTACACATCTGTATTTGATTGATACCGGTAATATGGGTGTATCTAGCGGAGACGGGGAATCAGATTATGGCTTATGGATCAAGGGAAGCTATGGAAGCGGTACATTCAAACCTCAGGATTCGCTTGCGGTAAAGCAGAAATGTAGGGGAGGATCTATCGGTTTTGACGGCAAGATGGATGATGATACCATCATTGGTATTGCTCTAAATCATAACCGGACAAAACTTATGCCAAAATCTACTCCTGAAACTGTAGTAAGTAATATCAGTAATAATGCCGGTAGCAGGTTTAGCGGTGATATCAGATCACTCATTGGTAGCCTTTACGGAAGTTTAGAGATGAATGAAAGACTGGTGCTCAGTGGTGAATTCAGGCTTGGGCAGGTTGACGCTAAAATGAATTATCAGTCCTTAATTAATGGAAATAACAGATTCAGGTTAAAAGGCGGTTTACTTGGGGGATCGCTAGCAGCTGATTATTATTACCCTATAGGTAAACTCTTTCTAGTACCAAACTTTGGCGTTTCCTATGAGACCGTAAGATTCAAGGACAAGAATCAGGGAAATTTAAAAATCGGCAAGCTGGTTATCCGCAGACCTGCAATTACAGGAGGAATTGCTCTAATAGGGGTTTTTCAAGCTGGAGAGTATCAATTAATTCCGGAAATCAGAGCATCTTATGAAGCTGGATTTTCTGTTAAATCAAACAGATTAAAAATAAGTAATAGCGGTGGTATGTCTCTCTCTGATTACAGGATACCTATGCCAAAGGATACATACAGACTTGGAGCAAGTATTGCTATTGCTTTTTCAAGATTTGAGGCAAGTGCCGGTTATGAGCAGGCACGCTACAAGCGTTATCTAGGGAACAGCTTTTATGGAAAGCTGCGGATAAACATTTAAACACAGGGGTAAACAACTATGGAAAACAAACAGGAGGAAGTTAAAGGATTACTTAGTCGCATTCTAAATAAACTGGAACGGCTGCAAAGTGATTCAAACTGGATCATCGTCTTGGTCGTGTTTGCTTCATTGCCAGTTACAATAGATTGATTGTGTTTCCTTAAAAGGAAGATAACTGAACAAAACCTGCAGGGAAATAATACCACACAGGAGCAAGTCCTAAACAAGTTAAATGGTGATGCACGCCAGTTAGAGGAACGATTTAACAAAAGTAAGGAACAACCGGAGAAACAATAATGGGAAGAAAAAACAGTTATTTAGAACAAATAGATAAATTCATTGGTCATAAAATCTACTCTTTGAGATTGGAAAAAGGATTATCTCGTGAGCAATTATCGCAAGTGATTGGCGTTACTCACCAGCAGCTGCAAAAATACGAAACCGGAGCTAATCGGGTGACTGCTTCAAGACTACTGCTAATTGCTAAAGCTTTGGAGCAGGAGATACCATATTTTTACGAAGGTTTTGAAGAGGGTGATAACAGCTTGCTGGAAACAGAAAACCAACGCCTTTGCATTGAAGTAGCAAGGAACTTCAGACGTATTGGTAATAGGGAACATCAGAACGCAATTAATCTTCTTGTTAAATCCTTGTTGTAGGAACAGGTAGCCTAAAGTAAGTCAAATTGGAAAAGATTTTTTGATAAACAATTTAACAAAAGGAGGAAAAATGAAAATGAGCGATTAAAAGAGAATTAACGGGATGAGGCAATCTTGGCGGATAGCGAATCATCTTAAAGAGTTGGTACTACAGAAAATTAATTTTAATAACGGAGAATTAAACATGCAAAACAAGCAAATTTCAAAATCAGAGAATACTTCTAAAGATTTAATAGTAAATACAACCGAATCGATACAAAAACCTAAATTAAATTCCTGGCTAAAGTCTTTGATTCTTGCGGCAGGAGTATTATCTACAACTTTTGCTCTTTACCCTGAACTAGTACTAGCTGCGTTTGATATAGACAAAGGCGTTACTGCCGGAACAAAACCTTTACTTGATGGGGTTCAGGCCCACTGGGGGAAAGGGGTATTACTAAGTGGAACAGCTGCAGCACTAGTTGGAGAAGGTGATCCAAGACAAAGGGCAATCAGGGCCGGTCTTGGATGTGGAGCTGCCGGGGTTGTAATACTAGGATTAATTGGAATGCTTGGATAAAGGAAGATGGCAAGAAGAGTATTTACCAAATGCCTGAATCAGGAATTAAAGATATTTAATTTCTCGGTTGGTTCTTTAATTGGTGGGGGCATCTTGCTTGTACTAGTGGGCTTGAGTAAAGGTCTGATGTGGGGAATGGGAGCAGGTGTCATTGGTTTCATGATTGGGCGATGGTTATCAAGGCAATGGTTTTTAGGACAAATACAGTGCAAGCTCTATTGGTATTTTCCGTTTGAGAAAATTTTCATTGATAAGAATACCCCGCCTTCTTATTTACGGCGTTTGATGTAATGGTTTTTCACCGGTAATAGGAAATCTGATTGAAAGGAGATTGATAACATGGAAAAACAGGTGATGGTTAAGAATATAGATCAGGTAGCAAGGCAACGGAATTTTCTTCTGCTGCTAGTGATAGTAAGCGTATTTTCGGTTGCAGCTCTTAGTCTTAAGTTAATTACAACCGAGGCGAAGGTGATTTTAGCTCCGGGTTTAAATCAAGAGGTATGGACGTCGGATAAGGGTGTATCAATCAGTTATTTAGAAGAAACGTCAGCAATGTACCTGCCGTTACTACTTGATCTGACCTCTGATTCCATTGACTGGAAAAAAGAGCTCCTGATGAACCACGTATCACAAAGTGATGCAAAATATATGAGATTGATTAACGAATATTTTGCTGCCAGCAAGGAGAAGTACAAACGATTCTCATTAAGTACTCACTTTGCTGTTAAAAGTTTTGAGGTTAATCAGAAAGAGTTGACGGTTAAAGCTATCGGTCAATTAAACAGCCGGTTCGGTGAGCGTGGCCTGCAGAATATACCTGCTGTTTACGGTCTTAGTTTTGAATGGAGGTCGGGGAAGTTGTTGTTGAAGGAGTTTGTCAAGTTAAGTAAAGAAGAAGAGGAATTATATGACCATGAGCAAAACTAGGATTTTCCTGATTCTTGGGGTTTTTATTGTAGCCGGTTTAGGCGTAGATAGTTTTGCGAAAGAGCTGCAGTCTGCGGTCGAAGATAGAGGGGTTTTAAGAATCAGCTATCTATCTCATACTGATATAAATATTGCTAGTGGGGGCATTAATCGCATCCATTTTGACAAGGCAAGGATTACTAAGATCATTGGCGATACTAGTAAATATGAAGCTGTAGTTGCCGATAATAACTGTGATCTGTTTTTAACTTCAAGCATTCCTGCATCCGGTACTATTGACCTGACATTATTACTTGGGGCGGGAAAAGCGATTGATTTAAGGTTACATGTTCTGGATTTACTGCGACCTCAGCTAATCAATATTGACGTAAGCGATGAAAGCAGAAAAAGAGACGTAAAGAACTGCGAGATTAAAGAGATGATTGAAAAGATGGCGGCAAATGAGCGAGGAAAATATTTTGTGCAGAAAAAAGATAGAAAGGTAGAAGTAGCGGGTTATCCTTATCTTACCCTAAGGCAGGTCGTCTCCTATCGTTACGGCAAATTAGCCGGAGCTGGTTTTACCTATAAGGTGAAGAAACCTCATGGAAATAATCAGGATATAACGGAGCCGGTTACGTTAGAGATTTTCAAGGGAATTTTTAAGGATACGGTAGCTATTGGTATGAGTAATTCCGGATCAACCGGAAGTAGGCATAGCGTATTTGTGGTATATGATTACACGGAAGGGGGTGATGTTTAAGAAGATATTGCAGGTAATGAAACTATCATCAAGGGCGAATGATGATAAGGAAAAGAGAGTAATTAATACCGATGGTTTGGTGCTCGGTGGTGATATTAGTGATAATAATTTACTACGGCATAGACAAATCAGGTTATTTATTGGTTTGTTAATTGTCTTAGTGATTATTTTAGGATTTTTAATCAACTATGTGCAGGAAAAAACGATAGCGGAAAAACCCAAGGTAGCACCTGAAACCCTAAAAGTAGAGCTTGCGGACAAGGCACTTGATCCTGATAAGATGTGGCGGAACCATCATGAGGAGGCATTAAAAACCAGAACCGATGAGCTAAGTAAACGTATAGTGGATGCAGAAGCTTCGGTAGAGGAGACAAAGAATGAGCTAATAGAGGAGAACCGCCGTCAGCTTGAGAGCGTGCAGGAGCAATTCAAGATGGCAAAGGCAGAGATGGAGGAAGCACACAGGACGCTAATAGCAGTAGGGAAGCAGGAATAGGAGCGATTAAATGCCGAGCCTCCACATAAGGCTACGGCAATTGAAATGCAGGGGTTTGATAATGAAGTGGAGTATGACGCACCAAAATCTACAGCTGACTATGTACCGGAAGGAACGTATTTTACCGGATATCTGGTTGGTGGAATTGTAGTATCAACGGCACTAGGAGCTGCGGATGAGAATGCAACCCCGGTAAATATTCAGTTAAAAGGTCGGGGAAATTTGGCAAAGCAGAACGGGATTGATATTAGTAAATGCCGAATAATAGGAAGTGCGTATGGCGATTTATCGAGTGAGCGAGCATTTATCCGTTTGGAGAAAATGGTGTGTGAAGAGGACGGCATGTATATCACCAGTGAAATAGCCGGAGATGTACACGGACCTGATGGATTTAACGGAATTAAGGGAACGGTAGTATCGACGGGAGCAAAACATATAAAGAATGCTGCGATCGGTGGGTTAATTAGTGGGTTAGCCGGTAGTGCCAAGGGGCAGGAGGGGATAAATATTACAAGCGGCGGATTAGTGTCAACTAAGAGCAAAGGTTTTAAGGATATGGCAACCGGGGGACTGCTGAGCGGAGCAAGTAATGCAGGAGAAAAGATAGCCGATTATTACTTACGGGAAGCTGAAAGAATGTCACCGGTATTAACTATTAAAGGCGGAGTACGGGTAAATCCGCAGATAATAAAAGGATTTTTTATCGGTCAGGTAAATACGCATCGCAAGATCAAGGCAAAAAGATTGACGGATAAAGGAAACAAGAGAGTAGAGCAAACCAGACAGAAACAGGTATTTAAAGCAAATGAGCAGGAGGCGGTAGGCGATGACGGTTGGAAATAAGAAATTGGTAAATCAGGTTTTGGGAAGTAATGCAGTTAGCTTCTGGATGTTGCTTGTGGTTTTGTTATTACTTGGCGGGTGCAGTAGCGGTTACGGTACGTCTTTTGCGTGCGGAGATAGCAAGGGAGCGGACTGTATGCCTATGGATAAGGTAGACAGGCTAATTGCCAGCGGTGAGATTGAGCGTTATACCAAGGAAAGGGAGGAAACCTGCCGAGGTAGCAGATGTAAAAAGGGAGAAAGTGCAGAAATCGGTAAGACAGATGAATTACCGGCTCTTGCTACTCCTAAAATCAAACTTGAAACTATAGAGAGTAAGTCGTGAAAATTACCGAAAGTTTAAAGGATTTAGCTAATTACTGTGGACTCGGGGTAGAGGGAGAACGTAAATCTGATCCGATAGCTGCATTTAACGAGCATACCTCGCAGCTCACTAAAGGAGCCGTACCCCTATCTGATTTTCTTATTTATGATTACTTTGATGAAGAGCAAGGGTTATTTTTTAACCGTAATGACAGTATTGGTTTTTGGTATGAGATTAATCCGTTAGTTGGGTCTAATGAGAGTCTTGAGAAGAACCTGACTTTGTTTTTCAATGACGAATTACCGGAAGATATTTACTTGCAGTTTCTAATTATTGCCGGCACTGATATCAGCAACATTCTAGATACATGGGAGCAGGGGCGAAAATACGGCGGGGAAGCACTGGAGCGTATAACTAAATACCGCCGGCGTTTTATTGAAAATTGCGCCAAGGATTTTGCAAGTAGTAGGGACGGGAGACTGGCAAGGAATTTTCGGACATTTGTTACCTGTTCAAGGTCTTTAGGAATTAGGTCGGGGAAATCGATTGATCTGATGATTTCTTTTAAAAGAAAGCTTGAGAACAAGTTAAAGACTGAAAAGCTTTCTCCGAGGCTAATGAGAGCAGAGGATTTAATTGTCATCGGTAGGGAGTTACTGCAACCGGATTTTGGAAGAAGTGCCTCAAAAGCCCGGTATAGTAAATACAACAATTTATCCGATCAGATTTGCAAGAAGTTTGAGGAGACGGTTATTAAGCCTGAATCCGTCATACATGAGGCTACAAACCTTCAGACGAGGATTTTTTCGCCAAGGGAGTTACCGGAGAGTTTTTCTCTTAGTGAAATGGTAACATTGCTCGGATCAGGTGATAGGGTAATACCGGCAAGGTTTGTAATTAGCTATAGTCTGGCAAGTTCTTTAGGTAGCAGTGGAACATCTCGTTTAACGACTCAAGGAATGAGATCCATTCATGCAGCGGAGCGAGATTATACACGTCACGATATTAGTGCTAGAGAAGAAGCAAGAGAATGGAGAGAGGTACTCGACATTCATAAGAAAGGTGAACGGTTTTTAAGCGAATCGATGCTGGTAATGATTACGAGCCCAGAGGATAATATTGACATTGCCGAGGAATCTTTGAAAAGCCTGTGGAATGCCAATGACTGGAAACTGGGGATTAATAATAACCTGCAGCTCCTGAGTTTGCTAAGTATAATGCCCATGAGTGGTTCTACTTACTGGAAATCACTATCATTTTTCAAATTGACCAGAAATGCCCTGAGTGGAGAGATAGTAGCTAAATTACCTTTGCAAGGAGAATGGCGGGGTGTTCCACAATCAGGAGTATTGCTTATGGGTAGGCGAGGTCAATTATTTAATTTTAATCCGTTTTACCGGATTGGCGGAGGCGGTAATTACAATGTAGTAATAATGGCACCTCCCGGAAGCGGAAAGTCTTTTAAATCAGCAGAGCTTATTACGAGCATGATTGCACAAGGGGTAGCAGTTTTTGTCATGGATATTGGAGCAAGCTACAAGAATATCTGTGAACTTTTAGGGGGAGAGATGCTGCGTTTTGATCGGGGCAGCAGATTATCATTAAATCCGTTTGCCGGTTTAAGCAGTAGCGGAGCGGTATATACCAAGGCATTATCATTACTTGCGCAAGGTGTTGATCTTAAAAAAGTAGCTGAAATTACGGGTTTGCCAGAGGAAAAGGTAGAAGCATTAGCAGTCGGTAAATCAGCTGCAAGTAATTTGGAAAAAGAGAAGGAAGGAATTGAGGTTTTAGAAATCAAAGATAAAAAGATAAGCGGTAAAACACATTTTGTAACGAAAGACAGCATGATTTATGCAAAAGCCATGGTTGCTTCGATGTGCGGTTTAAGCGGAGATGTTAGAGGCGAAGCGGTGATCGAGAGAGCAATAGCTGAAGGGATAGCAGAATATGGCACCGATCTTGATATTACAAAATTGGCCAAGGTGTTTGAAGAATTGAAGGATCATCGAGGGAATCCCGTTGCAGGAGCGTCAGCTATGTCCGATAGTCTGTATCCCTATACAGAGCAGGGTATTCACGGCCGTTATTTTAAATCCGGTAAAGAGGCTAGTTTTAAAGAATTGCTAACACTTTTTGAGCTTGAAGAAATCAAGGACGATGAGCCTCTTTTAGCTGTGGTACTGCAAATAATACTAATGCAGATTACGATGCAGTTTTTATGTGGTGACCGGAGTCGTTATTTTATGCTGGTAGTTGATGAAGCTTGGCTGATTATGGATTTTGCGGCTTCGTTTTTGGAGCGGTTTGCTCGTACTGTTAGAAAATACGGGGGTAGTCTGGTTGTATGTACGCAAGATTTATCCAGTTTCAGTAAGGGCCCATCGCAAAGGGCAATACTTGAGTCCTCTACGTGGAAATTAATTTTACAACAAAAAGAAGAGGGAATAACTACCTTTGCTAAGGAGGAGGGATACCTGCCTTACTTGGATTTGATCAGGTCTGTTAGAAAATGCTCTGCTAACCGCTTTTCTGAGATACTAATCGATACTAACGGTGCGAAGGTGGTAGGAAGGCTTGTCACCGATCCTTATAGTACTGCTTTATATTCTACGGAAAAGGATGATTTTAGCTTTTTAATGAATGAGGAGAAGTCAGGTAAAAGCAAGCATGAGGCTATTTTGCAATTATCAAAGAAATACGGGCTATTGGCTGAAGATTTAACAGAAGTATAAAAGGAATAATTATGATGAGCCTAAATATGAAACTCACTTATATTGCAATCTTATTGGTCATTATCGGTTTTTTAAGCGGTTGGCTCGGTTGTTTGTTTTTGGGAAATCTAGCGGGATCGGTACGGGTGCTGTTTGTTTCTGAGGAAGCACTTGTTGCTTTAGAGGAAGAGCGTATTAAAAATCTCTCCGAAAATCATGGGATGGAAAACTCAAGGGTAGCAGGAAGCATATTTTTCGGCAAACCGGAACTTGCTATAAAAAAGATGGAGCAGATAGCAGGGAGCTTTGCAGATAAAAGTACTAAGGTTTTAATCGTAAGTAATAAAAAAGGCTACGCTCGTAATGGAGCCGGAATATCGGACATTATTCACAAAGAGCTAGTCAAAGTTTTAAGTGCAGAAAAGGAAGTTTAAGAATTATCGAATTGATAGAGGTAGAAAAGCAAGCATGAGGTGTGATGAAGAATCTGGTTATAAGTATATGGATAGTAATGATTTGTTCTACGACTACGGCACTGGGTTTTGATTTCAGTAAGGTTGGAACAAGTTTTATAGTTGAGGAAGAAGGTTTTGTAGAAATGATGCTGCGGAAATTAAAAGAGGTAAATTGGGAAGCAGAAAATGAGAAAATGAAAAGCATTGCGATAAGAAGGGTGCAGAATCCTATAGCAGTAGCAGGAATCAAGCCTGCTACCGAGAATAGGGAGTTTTGGCATGATCCGACTTATACGCTGAAGGAGGACGTTGTCCTGCCTTGCGGTAAGATATTACACAGAGCTGGGAAGGCGGTAAATCCTTTGGATTATATGGATTTAGAACGCAAGTTATTCTTTATTGACGGAAGGGAAGCAAGGCAGGTTGAGTGGTTAAAGCAGCAGTTGGTATCAGGTAGTAGTAATGAGGAGAACAAGCTGGAGAATAGGGTTATTTTAGTCGGTGGTAGCGTATTTGATTTACAGGAGGAGCTTGGTAGCGAAGTATACTTTGATCAGGTGGGGGAACTAACTACGAGATTTGGTATTAGGGGGAGCCCTGCGCTCGCCAAGCAGGATGGAAAGCTGATCCGGGTTGAAGAATTTTGTTTAGATGAGATAGATAGGAAATGAATTTTGACCGAAAGGAATCGGTCTTTAAGAGACGGCAGTCTTGGCGGATAGCGAATCATCTTAAAGACCTGGTACTACAAAAAAAGTATATAGCAATTTTAATAACGGCTATTTTTTTACCTTTTTCGAGTAATGCAAGCGTAACGTGCAAAGGTCATTTTGTCAATCCGATAACCGACGTTTGCTGGAGTTGTATCCCTCCAATTAACATTGGAGGGATACATATCGGCAAGGGTGGAATACCTAAAAAGCGTGATACCAAAAATCCTAAAAGTCCTATTTGTATTTGCAGTAAGGGAACCCCACCCCTGCCTATTCCGGGGTTATCGATCGGTTTCTGGGAACCGGTACGTCTGGTTGACATAACAAGAACTCCTTATTGCATGGTAAATTTAGGGGGCTTAAGTATAGGCAGTGATATGCGCAAGATCAGCAGTTACGAACGCCGTAATAGTGCTGCCGGCAGACGGGGTCATTATAGTTTCCATCATGTTCATTATTACGTTTATCCGCTTATTTACTGGCTTGAACTGATCACAGATTTTGGATGTCTTGAGCAATCAACTTTTGATGTGGCGTATATGAGCGAGTTTGATATTACGTGGAATGATCCCAAAATGCAGAGTCTGCTCAATCCCGATGCTATTTTATTTGGTAATCCTATAGCTCAGGCGGCTTGTAGCTTGGATTGCGGTGCGGCAACCTTTAATTTGCCTGACGATAATATGTTCTGGTGTGCCGGTTGCTGGGGCAACATGTATCCTCTAAGCGGAGCAAACGCTGACCATATTGGCGGGGTAGGAAACGGTAGTTTGCTTACAATGCGGATTCTAAACAAGTTACATAGGATTGGGCTTGCTCGCGAGACATCGACTTCAAATGGGTCCATTAACGGTCCATTATGTCGGAAACCAATAAATTTAAAGCTGAAGAAAAGCCAATACAAACTGCAGATGGTTCATCCAAAAACAACATCTGACGGTATAGGTTGCTGGCCTCTTGGGCTATCTGACATGCTTTATCAAGCGGGCAAGGAATATCCGTATGACGGACAAGATTGGGGGTATCTATTATGGCGAAAAACGAACTGCTGTTTACTTTAAAGGTGATAATTTCGGTGCTGATATTTTTTACGGCGAAACCTGTTTTTGCGAGCCGTTATACGGAAATTAGCAACCAAGATCGGGAATGGGTTATGAATCTGGCTACGAAATCACTTAATTCGGTAATGGAAGGGATAAAAGAGAAATACCTTGAGTACCAGCGGAGTATTGATGCTGCTCGCAAGCAGGATAAGACGGAGGTGTATAAGTTGCCTGATGAAAAAGCAACTTTAAGAGTGTTTGTAAGTTCCAGTATGAGTGAAGAACTACTTAAGTCTTATGTAAAGGCTGCGGGAAGATATAACGCCATACTGGTTTTTAAAGGTCTTCCTAAAGGATCATGGCAGGAGTTAAGCAGAATTGTAGCAATCATGAATGATAACAACGATGAAATACAGATTCAGCTTGATGATGAAGCGTTTAATCGCTTTGACGTTAAAAGTGTTCCGACTTTTGTCTTAAGTAAAGCGGACAGGCAATTCTGGCAAGAAGGTGTAGAGGAAATTTTTGATCGGGTTGTTGGCAATATTGGAATTAGTGGCGCATTAAAACTAATGGCAGAAAAAGGAGATCTAGCGGAGATAGCAAGAGAAATCATGGATGGTGAACGCTAATGGTTGGAATTGTGTGGCTAGCCGTTTTCTGTGTTTTTTGTTTGTCTGTAAGTAGCAAGGTAATTGCAACTAGCTATAGAGATCCAACGAGCAAGACCAATGTAAACGTCCAGACCGATCTGTTCAGGAAGTCGGTAGGAGATGTTGAAGCATTTAAGAGTCAGGTACAGGAAGAGGAAAGGGAAGCAATAGAGAAGTTAAGATCAAGTGGTGATCATGGCGTGGAATTCATTGCAGGTAGCAGTAGAAAAGAAATTGACGAAAATACAGCAGAGCTTAGCACCATAAGAGCCGATGAGCTAAATGATAGAGGGAGAACAAGATTATTAAAGGAAAATCTGCTTGAAGAGATTTACGTTGATGAAAGCAATCCTCTTATGGTAGCTCACCGCAAGGATGCCGAGAGAATAGCGGAGGGTAGCAAGGATTTACTTGGTTCTCTACTTCTTTCCTTAAAGGAGCGTCTTGGAGTGGACTGCTATACCGTAAAAGGAAATAAGGAAATCGAGCCGGAGCATCATATTAAGCTTAAAGAGCAACAAATTAAGGAAACTATTTATGACCAAACTATGTGTGAAGAGCCAAGAAACAGATACAACTGTCATGATGCTTTAACTCTTCGCTGTAACAAAAAAGGTATAGCGTGGGGGCCGTGGCAAAATAGGTCAATGATTACGACTTTTGGAGCAACACCTAGGCATTGGTGGACTGTAGGACGGCATACCGATTCAACTTATCACGGAAGAAACGGTCACGGTCTTAGTTGCGGCAAATGGACGATCAACTCTGCCTATAGTCAGGAAATGGCAACATATATAGCAGGTATGATCGGTGCTAGACCTGAGCAGGTTTATGTAGGTTATCAGAACATAGTACTTGTGCCTGCTCCGAATCGCGGGTCAGTTAACGTAGATTTTAGCAATTGTCATTTAGGGTGGTTTGGTGTGTATATTGATGTAGTACCTGTTCGGGTAACATTCCATTATCAATATAGGGATGGATACCCTATATGCGAGCAATGGACGGAAGATTGGAGCGAGACATGTATAATCTAATAAAAACGATAATCTCCGTTCTAATAATTGCCACTTTTAAGTTTGTGCTGGTTTTTGGAAATAGCGAAATCGTTCTCGCAAGCTCAAGATTTACCTCGAACTATTCTTGTAGTGATACGGGTAAGGTTTACCGTAAGTGGTGCATTAAAACTAATGAGGAAAAAAGGAGATCTAGCGGAGATAGCAAGAGAAATCCTGGAGGGGATACACTAATGGTTGGAATTGTGAGGCTAGCCGTTTTCTGTGTTTTTTGTTTGTCTCTAAGTGGCAAGGTAATAGCAACTAGCTATAAAGACCCAACGAGCAAGACCAATGTAAACGCCCAGACCGATCTATTCAGAAAATCCGTAGGGGATGTTGAAGCATTTAAGAGTCAGGTACAGGAAGAGGAAAGGGAAGCAATAGAGAAGTTAAGATCAGGCGTTGATCATGGCGTGGAATTCATTGCAGGTAGCAGTAGAAAAGAAATTGATGAAAATACATCGGAGCTTAGCGCCATAAAAGCTGATGAGTTAAATGATAGAGGTAGTACCCAATTATTAAGGGAAAAGTTGCTTGAAGAGATTTACGTTGATGAAAGCAATCCTCTTATGGTAGCTCACCGCAAGGATGCCGAGAGAATAGCGGAGGGTAGCAAGGATTTACTTGGTTCTCTACTTTTTTCCTTAAAGGAGCGTCTTGGAGTGGATTGTAGGACTGTAAAAGGAAATAAGGAACTCGAGCCGGAGCATCGTATTAAGCTGAAGGAAGAACAAATCAAGGAAACTATTTATGACCAAACAATGTGCGAAGAGCCAAGGAACAGGTACAACTGTCATGATGTGCTAACTACAAGGTGTAATCGAAGGAGGAGCGGTGGGGGAGTTGAAATACATTGTAAATCACAATTTCGTACCTCAGTTGCTACAGGGTACACGACGGCTCGGTTATGATGACGGTAAAGTATTAACAGAACTATACGGTACAACTGCACCTCTTCATCTGGTAGCATCCAGTCTTTTTGTGATTCCTGAAGGGCATACCGCTGATATGATTCCTTACTCTTCGGTAATCAAAGAAATTATTATCAAATCCATTAATACCGACACAATTACGGTACCTCCACACCGCTTTTATTGGCCACGAATAACACGAATGCATGAATACGATATTGATGCCAGAATTCAAGGAATGGCGGTACAGAAAAGAACCGGGGAATGGTATGAGGAGCAAATAATACGAATTAAAAATGGGTTGAAGCTGTACTACTACGATGAGGGATGCGTGGAGTGGGTTGATGAATGGGATGAAGTATGCGGGTTAGAGTCATGAAAATATTAAAAGTAGTAATAATAATCTGGATGTTACTTAGTAGCAATTTAGCTTTTTGCGGCCGTTTTGCATCTGATCACCCGTGTACCGACATAGGTAAAACCTGCGTCAGTAGCGGTGAGAAGATTATAGACGGAGAAAAGGTACATAGGGATTGCTGGCAATGGTCTTATACTAAAACCTGTAACTATCCAAGTAAGAATAACTGTAAGGAATTTGCCGGTTGTTATTTTGTAGCAAACGGAAGTTGCCTTCTTACCGATAGCAGGGGATCGTGTGTTAATCAGCAAAAGGAATTCTCATGTAAACGCAAAGAGCAAATAACTATAACCAGCCCAGAGGTTAGAACAGGGTTAAAAGAAAAAGAAGGCCCGGATCAGCTGGTTTGCACCGATATTCCCTGTATTGACGGCAATTGCGTTGATAAGAGTTATACCACCAACGGCGAGATGATGGATTCTATATCAAGACTTTACGCTATTAGCAAAATGAAACCTGACAAGGACGGTAATTTTAGTCTTTTTCAAGGAAGCGGTCAACATTGTTCAAAGAAAGCAACCAGTTATACGAATTGCTGCAGTCAGAACCCTAAAGGCTGGGGTAAAGAGATTGGTGCAAAGTGCAGTAAGGACGAAAACCTCCTTGCAGAAAGGAGAGCAAAAAATTTATGCGTTTATGTCGGTAAGGAAAAGGTAAAGTCACTAGGAGTAACTACTGTTGTAAAACACCACTTTTGCTGCTGGGGCAATATGCTCGATAAGGTGGTACAGGTACAGGGCAGAAAGCAACTTGGTACGAATTTTGGTAGCGGAGGTTCACCGAATTGCCGGGGATTAACGCTTGAAGAGATACAGAGAATAGACTGGGAACAAGTAGATTTTACGGAGTTTATTGAGGATTTTAAGCTTAAGTTTTTTGGGGGCTATAAAGCCCCAAGTTCTGCGGCTTTAGGTAAAACGGTAAAGCAGGGAGTATCCGGTATCCGCATAGGTGATATGAATCCGGATAATCAGGATAATAACATGAGTGGCTGGAATGAGAAAGCGGTATGGGAATAGGCAATATGCAGTTCTGCTGTTGCTACTGGTAATCTTGAATCCTACAGCTTCCTTGGCTGTAAACAGTTTTTTTGAACCTGATTCCTTTTATCGTGGGTGGCTCTGGTTTGAAGAAAAGGAAAAACCGGTAGAAGAACCGGAAAATAAGAAAAGGAGTGAATTTACAAAAGAAGAAATGGAAGCAATAAAAACCGAAAACGAAAACTTTGCCCATGAGCTTGAACTTCTAAGACACGTAATGATCCGCTACCCGGATAATCTTGAATATGTACGTAAGTATAAGGAGAAAGAAAAAATCATGCTCGATAACGCCCAAATACTAGGACATAGTTTTTTAATGGCAAATTTCCTGAACCCAGATATCGCCAATCATCTGGAAGCCCCACAAAATATTTATGGTCGCAAAGCCTTAAAAGAGGATGAAGAAAAACAGAATTCGGCAACCCTTAAAGCCATTGCTAAAAGGGTCGAATTATTCCTGTTTTTTAAAAGCAACTGCAATCATTGTGAGGTACTTGAAAAACATTTGGCAAGGTTTGCAAATATCTATGGCTTTAAGGTGGAAGCAGTCAGTATTGACGGTAATAAAAGCAGGTATTTTAAAACTCATACCAATACTGAGTTAATAGAGCGTCTGCAGCTTAAGGAAATGCCGACGGTAATTGCGGTAACCAATGATAGTAGCTTAAGGTTTGAACTGGCAAGAGGTGCGGTATCAGTTGCAGACCTTGAGGATAATAGTCTGCTTATGGCGAAATATCTGGAAACAGTGGTAGGACAAGGCAACGGAACGAAAGAAAAAAAATGATTAAGAGAATAGTTACTATCTGCAGAATATATCGGCTCAAAAAGGCAATTACCTTGCTGCTTGCAATAACTTTGATATTGGCGGCGGCCTTTAATACTGCCCATGCTGATTTAAATAAGTTAATCAAGAACGTTATGCCTCGGGGTACGATGAGTAACGTAACTGTAGGTGGAATTGTCAGAGAACAGGAAGCAGGACATTTAATGGGCGGATCGGTAATAATCAAAACTCCTGCAGAACCGGGTTTGCAATTAATTCAGGCTAAAGCTCCTTCCTGTAAAATGGGCGGCCTACCTTGTGGGGCACAGTTTGAGTTTCTAGGCGGCGCAGTAAGTATTGTTAATTCGGCTGAACTTATGCGTCATTTAAAGGGGCTTGCCCAAAATGCCGGTACTTATGGGGCAATGATGTTGGTCAAAACCATATGCTCACATTGTGAGGATTTAATGACTTGGCTGGATAATAAAGCCGATTGGCTTAATAGTATGGCTAAAACGGATTGTGAGGATATGGCGAGGCTCGCTGACGGGATGCTCGGTAAAATAACTGCCGGGTCACGTGCTACCCGTCAATCGGCTTCTTTTTTAAACGGAGACAAGAAAGATCTGGCATCTTTCTCAGAAGGTTCAAAAAAAGAAACTGAAGATCCAACTGAAGGTAATCCTGAACTTGAAAGCATGCTTGGAGATAATTACAACCTAGTGTGGAAAGCACTTGACAAGAAAGCACCGGCGAGCAGTTCAAATAATTCCTTAAAAGAAGTGCTAATGAGCATTTCAGGCACGGTTATTGGTCGAAAAGACTCAGGGGGGGCGTAGATCCGTCAGTCATAAAATCTCTCTGATCAATAAGGAAATGATAGAGGAATTCATCGGTGCTAAATCTACTCCGAGTAAAGAGGTTAATTTATACCTCTGTGATGAGGCAACTGCGTGTCTTGCTCCGACAATTAAATCTTCGGTAATTAAGCCTAAAGACAGTTTAATGGGGCGGGTAGAAGATCTATTGATTTCAATTACTAAGAAAATCAAAACCGATAAGGAAGAGTTTACGGATGAAGAGAGTACTTTAATAGCAATGTCGAGTCTTTCTCTAGTTACCAAGATTGAACTCGATCTTGTAAATTATTCCGGGAGCGATGAAGTAGTTGCTGCGCAAAGTGAATTTATAGAAGCCCTCTGTTTTGACGTAGTAACAACTTATCTTGCTAAATTGCTACAAGAAGTACAGCAGGCAGTTTCTGAGCTTCAATATGCACAAATTGCTGATAGTGGGGCATTTAACAAATTTGATCAGGAGTGCAGAGAAACCCTGCGTGCATTATCACGGGCCAAGAATGAGGCGTTTAAGCGATATGACTTAATTGCCCAGACTAAAGCACGACTTCAGGCGGAAATTAAGCATTTCGAATTTAAATTTGAGGAATATTGCAGCGGTCAGAATGAGAGCTAGTAATACGCTAAAAACCGGTAAGAAAAAAATAACAGAATAACCAGTAAATACAGATAGAGAAAAATGGATTTAACAATACATGCATACGGTTACTCGGAGCTGATTTTTCATACGTTGCAGGGGCTTGCAATGTTTAGGGAATCAAATTTCTATCCTACGGTAATTAACACGATGGTGCTACTCGTTGGCACGTACCTAGCGATGCAGATGGCAGCTTCTAAGGCGGAAGGGCAATGGAGACAGTATCTACTTAAATGTCTTGGAATGGTAGTTTTTGTAAATAGTCTGTTACTACCAAAGGCCTCGATGTTCATTCGTGATCATGTAGAGAAAAGTTACTGGAAAGTAGATAATATCCCGCTTGCTTTTGCCTTACCTATTGGAGCAATTGAGAGTTTTGGTCATATTATTACCATGGGGTTTGAACAGACCTTTTCTCTGGTTGGTAGCAGAAGTAGCCTACTTTATTATCATTACGGGACTGTTTTTGGGGCTCGCCTTGCCAAGGAAGTATTAGAGGCAAAAATCAGAGATCCCGAGGTAGTCGGTAATATGCGCAATTTTATCGGGCGGTGTGTGATATTACCTGCAATGATTGGCCACAAATTTACCAAGGAAGAGCTAGTTGCAACTAATGACATCTGGGGACTGGTAAGCAAAAATGCCGGAACATTGACTAGAGTTGACATGACTGCCCACGGTGTGCGGGTGCATCCAAGTCCTACCTGCAAGGAAGCCGTGGGATATTTTGAAACAAAGTTTTCAAGTCTTGAAGGCGGAATAATTACTACCTTAAGTCAGAAATTCAGGGGAGCAGGAAAAGGAGTTGAATATAACTCAGGACTCAGGCAATTAAATAGAAACATTAGCACGGCAATTGCTGCTCTTTATGATGGAGAACATAAGGTTGATGCGATCCTGAAGAATAACATGATGATCAATGCGATTAACAGTTATCGTTCCGGCAAGTATGCAACGGCAAGAGCTCAGATGCATCAGGAATCGGGCGGTTTGCTTTCCGGAGATTTGGCTGAGAAAACCTTAACGGGCAGTTTAGCAGTGATGAAAGTCATAGTTTACAGCTCGTTTATTTTCCTCCTTCCCATGTTGATTCTAACCGGCGGTTTTACCAGATATAAAAGCTGGATTACCATGGCCTTTTCCCTATCACTTTGGCCGCCTTTGCATTCGATTCTGAATATGGTAATCGATTTTGCCTATGAGCCGGCTAAGGTAGTTAGTTATAGTAGTTGGTCAACCGAGGTAAAGAAGTTTGACTCTATTGCCGGTCTTGCTGCCGGTCTTAGTATATCGATTCCGTTTTTAGCCTATTACATGACAAGACTTGGCGAAGGAGGACTCACCCAGCTTGCAGGTACTATTATGGCTAGTAGCAATGCAGCCGTTAGTGCAATTGCCGGTGAGAGGTCAAGCGGCATGCGAAACTGGGACAACGATAATATCGACAATGTCAGTCGTCATAATAGTAACGGGTTTAAGACTAATCATAATCTTGAATATGTTAGCGGTGAGAATGGCTGGAATCTAGCCGACGGTTCACATTTTAAACGAACTGCCGGAGGAAAACAGATAATTACCGGCGGGCACGGCCTTACTTCCTCAGGCGGGGATGTAAGCATGCGTAGCGAAGAATCAAATCATGTGATGCTGAATGAAGGTGTGAACAAGCAAAAATCATTAGCTAGCAGCGAGCAGATAATGTTTACGGAATCTCAGGCAAAAACCATCAGTCATCAGGCAAGCATGCTTGAGAGTATTGCCAAGAAGACCGGCTCAAACTCAGGGTATAATATTGATACTTCTACCGAAGAGGGGAAAGTGATATCAGATACACTAAATGAAATTGATAAATACGAACAAAGTGGTAATTATACGTGGCATCAGAAAGCAGAAATGGTACTCGGTACTCATGCTAAAGCTGGATTTGATTCAGGTATACTAGGCGGTAGCATATCGGTAGACGGAAATGTCAATGCTGGCAATGCTAGTGAGCAGGGTAATAGTTATGGCTCGGGTGTTAACAAGGAAAATACTACCCAGCAAACTTACAACAATATCACTAGAGCCTTGAATAATGATTCATGGACAAAGGAACACGGGGTCAGTCAGGATCAGAGCAAAGGGTTGCATGAATCATATGAGGAAACGCAGAGAGCCGAGAAGCAGCTTGCGGACAGGTATGACAAGATCGATACTTACCAGCGGGCAATAGAGCTTAATAAAAGCAGAGGCGGGGTAATTAACAAGGAACTCTACCAAGACGCTATGGAAGTTCATGCGAAGAGATCCGGTAAAGATATAGTAGACGCAAGAAAAGACGTAGAGAATATGACACCGGAAGTTAGAAAAATATTCAGGGAATTATCCGAACCTGGTGTAAATCAACTACTTGCTGAAGTTGAAGCCGGTAAGCGTGCTTTGAGTCCAGATAATGTCCACCAAAAACTGGATGATAAGCATAAGCAATACAAAAGCAATGTTGATAGTAACGTTGGCGGGGAAGTAGAAAAAGAAGCTGCGTCAAAAGGCTTTAATGCCGATTATATCAGAAAGGATGTTGAGGCAACGGGTGAAATTAACAAGAACCGCTTTGATCACTTGAATAACAAGGTTAATGACAAGTACGACAGTACCAGAGACGCTACTCAAACGCGCTATGACCAGATGCGGCAAGTCATTGAGCAAAATGAAAAAAATAGATTGGGACAAGGAGGTATGGTAGGTAACTGGGCCGGACGTCCCCGAGAGGCAATTGTCCCTTCAGCTAATTCTGGCAAAAGCGAGTCTACTGCTTCCAATGACCTTGATGATATTCTACCGAGGTATAAGCAGTATACGGGAGAAGAGCCTGCGCCGCATGATATAGATAAGGGTAGCGGTCGTGTACAATCATTTGATCCACGTTTAAAGATTACTAGACTTAAGACCAGCGAGCAACATCAGAAGCTCGTTAAAATGGATGCGGAACGAAAATTAAAAAGAAACGAAGGCCAAAAAGTGGACTAGTACCTGCTGCTATGGTGGATATTGCCCGGTCTATAAGACTGGGTAGGATCACTTATCCAAGATGAACTGTTGGAATAAGAACTACTAGAAGATCTACTGTAGCTATTGGCAAAAGGGCTCTTATACTCAGGGCCTGAATAATAGGAAGATCTACCTCGTGCATTTTGTTGTTTAAGGAACTGATAGTTAAACAATATGGAAATAGGACAGTTTTTTAATATGAAAAATAAAACAAAATTAAATATCAATGATATGACGAATATAGGTGAAACAATTAAGTTTGCAATTGCATTACCGTGCATCCTAGGAAACTTATGTAATATTGTTTCGATTAAAATAACCATACCGATTGTGGTTACTACAATAAAAAATCCGTTAGGTAGTTGGCTTGGAATATCAAGTTCTATGCCTTCTATGGTTAAGAACTTCCCGTCAGTAAAGGTTACCTTGGAAAAGTGCCTTACTATGATCGGTATCCCGATTAAAGTTGTCCAAAAGATGATGAAAATATATGGTGGTAATGGACTAGCGCTACCTAAAGCTAATATAAAAAACAAACCTATACCAAGTATAAAACCGATACCAAACATGAGATTCCAGAAATTAGACTTATTCATGCGTGAGTCCCAAAAGCTTTTTTGGGGCTGTTTAGTTAAATTAGGAGCTGCCATATCTACCTTCTGCTCGATAGCTTCAGCTCTCACCTGTTTAGGTTTCGTATCTATGCTAAAAGGTTTGGTAAAATCCTGCATGTCTGTTATCTCCAACTACGAGTTTAATATATCAGTTATTATTGTATCAGGAATAAGGCTTTTGTCCAAAGGAATAACAGGGACTATTCTATTTTTGTCCATATTTATTTTAAGCAATACAGGCGCATACGCAACAGATACGGCTTCTTCTAACACTCCGCCTTCTAAGGGTTATTGGCTTAAAAAATATATCGGTGCTGTAGAGCAAAAGAATCAGATACCTAAGGGCTTACTGAGTGCGATTGCGGGTGTTGAATCAGATTTTAACCCATATGCAGTCAATATTGCAGGTAAAACAGTAATAGCTAGTAACCAAGAGGAAGCCGCAAAAACAATCAGGCATGCCATAAATTCTGGGATTACCAATATTGACGTAGGAATAGCACAAATTAATTACCGCTGGCACAAGGATAATTTCAAGAATATCGATGAAATGATTAATCCTGCTACTAACATTGAATACGCAGCTAAATTGCTGACATCATTATTTAAACAGCACAAGACTTGGCATAAAGCCATTAGACATTATCATTCTGCAAATCCCGATAATCACAGGCGGTATTCACGAAAGGTAGTTATAGCATGGCTAGGAAATAGCCAATTAATTAAATAAATCCTTTATTTTAAAGTAGAAAATGTATGATATATAGTATATACTTGTATAAACAAATATATAAGAGGTTTTTATGACAATAAAAGTACAAAAATGGGGTAATAGTCTAGGAGTAAGAATTCCTAGAAAAATTGCAAACTCGTTACATCTAATATCCGGTACAGAAGTTGAGGTTACGGTCAAAGAGAATACTATTGTAATCAAAAATAATTACTCGGAACTAGATAGGCTACTACAAAACATTAATCAAGCAAATATTCATAAAGAACAGTTTATAGAAGAAGATAGACAAGGTAATGAAGCATGGTAAAGTATATACCGAGTAGAGGTGATATTGTCTGGCTAAACTTCAACCCTAACCAAGGTAATGAAATATGCAAAACTCGACCCGCTCTTGTTATATCACCAAAAAATTATAACGCTAAAACTAATCTGGCTATTTTTCTTCCTATTACTAGTAAAGTAAAAGGTTATCCTTTTGAATTCAAAATAAATCTAAAGGCAATCCAAGGTGCTGTTTTATGCGATCAAGTTCGTTCTTTAGATTGGGAAGCTAGAAATGCACGTAAAATAGATAAGCTGGATGAAAAAAGTATAGAACAGATATTAAGCAAATTATATTTGCTTATAGGATGTTAAGGTAAAAATAAGATTTGTTGTTTAATAGTACTAATATATACATTATAAATAAACTATGTTATACTAACATATATATTAGTAACAAATAATAAGTTAAATATCATGGATTGGTCATTAAGGAAGATGCGGGCTAAACAAATAGAAAACCAGTTAAAAGGGCTTTCAAAGTTAAGCCGTCCTGAGAGTGGCTGGGTTAAAACCATAAGGGAAACTTTAGGTATGAACACCAGACAACTTGGAAAACGCTGTAATGTAAGTAGCGAAAGAATTATCAGGATAGAGTCTGATGAAATGGAAGGTAGAACCACTCTTGCGACTTTAGAGAAAATTGCGCAAGCAATGAATTGTAGATTAGTTTATGCAATCGTACCAAATGACGGAATGATAGAGTTTATTGAAAAAGCTGCAGAAGACAAAGCAAAAACCCAGCTTCAGCAAACTTCGCACCATATGGCGTTAGAAGATCAAAAAATATCGATAGAATCGATGAAAGAACAAATCCACTTTTTAAAAGAGGAATTGCTGAAAAATAATATAAAACATATCTGGGACAAATAATGCAGTTTACTTATACAAAAGGTGCTACTCCTCTTTCACCTGATGAGGTTCACAATTTAATTCCCAAACATTTGACAAAACAACATCAACTTGACGAATGGGAGCAATATAATATTGCTAGAGCCGAAATATGGGCTAAAAACCGAAAAATAAAAAACCTACTTTCTATTGAATATATCAAAAAGCTTCATAATAGAATGTTCTGCGATACATGGACGTGGGCAGGGAAATTTAGACAAAGACAAACCAATATCGGTGTAAGTAGTGTTTATATCATGCAAGAACTTAAGATATTGATGGATGACGTAATTTTTTGGCAAAATAACTATACTTTCCCCATAAGAGAAATAGCAGTGCGCCTGCATCATAGACTAGTTTTTATTCATCCTTTCCCAAACGGGAACGGTAGATTTTCAAGATTATTTGCCGATCTTTATATAATAAATAAAGATGAACCAAGGTTTAGTTGGGGAAAGAATAACCTAGTTAAAGATTCGGCTTTTAGAGATCAATATTTAGAAGCTCTGCGTAGCGCAGATATCGGCGATTATACCAAGCTAATAATTTTTGCTGACAGTTAATAAGGATAGGATTATGTCAAAAAGAAAATATCGTAATTTATTTAGAATCGTAGCAGTATCATTTTTATTTGGTGTTGTCGTAGGATATACCGGCAACAACGAAGATATACTGAAGCTTTTTGATAACAAGGGCACACTTCCGATTAAAAGAGAATTAGACCCTATATTAATCGGTGCAGACGAAGTGAGCACATGTTTTACTCCTCCTGCGGGATGTGGCACAGTTATAGCTAGCCAGATATCCAAGGCACAGGATTCTATATACGTTCAGGCTTACGGTTTTACTTCAGGAGAAATATCAAAAGCACTTATTAACGCTCATACTCGGGGGGTAAAAGTTAGAGTATTACTCGATAAAAGCAATATCGGCGCAAAGCATTCAAAGATGAGGAATTTAAGGGAGGCCGGTATTGAGGTAGATATAGACAGTGTTTCAGGTATTGCTCATAACAAAATAATCATTATTGATAAACAGAAAGTCATTACCGGTAGTTTTAACTTTACTACTTCTGCAGATATCAGAAATACCGAAAACGTTATTATTATAAATAATAGCGAATTAGCCAAAAAGTATATACAGAACTGGTTTTTAAGAAAGGAACACTCTGAAATAAACAGATTAAAAAGAGCAAGCTAATGTTTAATAATTTCATAGGTGGTGGCCAAGTATTCCTGCATAAAGTCAGGATGTTCTGGCAAGTATTTACCAGAACTATACATATTGCTTTTTTACTCGGAGTTCTGCTTGCAGCCTATATAAATAAGAGGGAACTTCTGGAATTAGACTGGCAAGGTTTTTTCTCTTATCGTAAAGCAGTGCTTGCTGATAGTTTTGACGGAATAATCAATGGAGTACGTGTAGGTATCGGTAATACACCGAACCATATTACTTTTGTTGACGCTAAAACTGGATTAGGGATTTTAGTTACCAACGCAGACCCTAGAAAAATCATAAGATGGTCGATTTTTAGAACCGCTAATAGCAACGGTATGAGTTTAATATTTAAAGTACTTATCTGGGGAGTTGTTATTACAAAACTTGTTTTTATTCTGATTTTCTTCCTGTGGAGTAAATTCGGTAAGGACTTAAAAGCCGAGAAAACAAAAGAAGGAGCAAATAAAGTACTAACTGCCAAGGAAGTTGCACGAATTCTCCGTAAGGATAACATTGCAAGCGATCTTAAAATCGGTGATATGACTTTAGTTAAGGATATGGAAACAATGAATTTCCTGGTTTCAGGTTCAATAGGGTCAGGTAAAACCAATTTAATGCACAATCTTCTCCCGCAGGTGAACTTAAGGACAGAGGCGGCAGTAATAATTGACAATACCGGAGAGATGATTGCAAAATACTATGATCCGGATCGTGGAGACATTATCTTTAATCCTTTTGACGGGCGAAGCAGAAATTGGGATTTCTGGTATGATTTACATAAATCGAAAGACCTTGAAAAATTTGCGGAGATTCTAATTGGTTTCAATAGCCGGAAAAACAGTAGAGCAGCTAGTGATTTCTGGGAACAAAGTGCACAGAGTATTTTTGTGGCAGTGACTGAAGTTTTGCAGAAACAAAAACGTTTTTCAGTTAAGGACTTATATGCGACCCTAACAAAAAGCGATGCTAAAGAAATGTATTCTCTATTAGAGGGAACAGATGCGGCAAAATACTTTACTAAAGATAATGCAAAAACAGCCGCTTCGATAGTATCGGTTTTAATGGCTAATATAAAATCGTTAAAGTTTCTAACGGATGGTAATGAAAGTAATTCATTTGCCATTGAGCATTACCTTAATAGTATAAATGAAGGTGGTAAAAACTGGCTATTTCTTTCTACCGATCCATCGGCAAGGGAACTTACACTACCTCTAAATGCCGCATTGCTTGAAATTCTGATCTCAAGAATGAAAAGAACAAGGACATCACCTGAAAAAAGAATATGGATTGTAATAGATGAGTTACCAAGCCTTGGTAAGCTAACGGGTTTATCGGAGCTTATGCAGGAAGGAAGAAAGTACGGTATCTGTGTACTTGCCGGTATTCAGTCCACCAGTCAGTTATATCATCATTACGGCGACCGCCGATGCTTCCAGTCTAATTGGTTTATTTAAAACCAAGTTCGCTTTTAGCAGTGATGATCCAAGGATGGGAGAACTATATAGTAAACTTTGCGGAACTAAAATTACTATTAGCCAACAGAAAAATACCAGTTTTGGTGCTAATGAATTCAGAGACGGTATTAGTTATAATGAAAAACAGGATAAATTACCTCTGGTATCTTACGAAGAATTCGGAAAACTCCGGGTCGGTGAGTGCTACGCAATCCTACCTGAAAAGTCTGTACGGGTAGCAAAAATACAAATTCCGAAAGCAGAAGTTCCAAATAAAAATGTCTGGTTTATGGAAACTATCTGGGAAGAAAAAATAATAAATGAAAAACAGGTGTTAGATGATTTGCCTTCTGCAGGAGAAACAAAATCAACAAGTAAACAAAAAGAGTTACCTAAGAGTCAGATAGAATTCGATAATAACCTTTCCCAACCTAAATCAAATAAAAACAAAGAGCATATAAGAGATATTGATATAGGCTTTGATTAAGTACAGCAAAGATAGTATAATTTTGTTATATTCTAATCAGAATTGTTTCTATATTTCTGATTATGATACCCACAAAGTTTCTTGATCCTAAGAGCTAGGTAGTGTTTAAAAAAATTTTCGTCTCAAACCAGGGTTGATTAAAAGCTTTTTTAATTCAGTAATGCCTTTAACTGAAGACGGGCTGATTGAAAATAGGTAGCAGATATAATCATGATGGTAGATTATGCAGGAACTGTAAAAACTAATGGAGCGAGAATTCTTGTTTTTGCTTTAAGCTTGCTACTATATAATGCTGATAATTCAGTGATCGTTATTGTTACTGGGATTATAGATGCTAAAACAGGTAATGTTTTATGGACGAACATGGTTAATGGATTAGAAAAGTCTTTATTCGAGTACTATGGATTCTTTTTATTCACAGAAAGTTGATACACAAAGAGTAATATGCCTTTGTAAATCAAAGTTCTATAAGGTAAGTTATATCATTTTTCACTTTAATAAACTATGTAAAATGCTTTGACATAGTTTAACAAGTATAATACAATGTATTAGATATAAATACATAAGTAAAGAAGTTAATTATGAGTACAATTACAGCTAGAATACCTGATGACTTAAATGCAGCACTAACACAAGTTGCTAAACAAACTGAGAGGTCTAAAAGTCATATCATCCTTAAAGCAATTCAAAACTATGTTCTTGAACTACAAGAAGATATAGAAGATTATAATGATGCTGAAAGAATATTAGCACAAAATAATCCTACTTATTCTTTAGAAGAAGTTATGAAAGAGCTAGGGTTTGAAGAATGGAAAGAAAAAAATGACTAAGTGGCAAATTAAATTTGATGAAATTGCAAAGAAAGCATTAAGTAAATTAAGTCATCAGCAGCAATCTTTAATAAGGAAGTACTTATATATTAGAATAGTAAGTTTAGAGCATCCTAAACTTACTGGTAAAGCGTTAAGTGCTAATAAAAAAGGATATTGGCGTTACCGAGTAGATAAATTCAGGATAATTTGCAAAATAGAGGAAGATAAGCTTATAATTTTAATAGTTAAGATAGCCAAACGTGATGTTATTTATGAAGATTAATTTAGGTATTGACTGGTTAAGATAAGGGGAAACAAGTGGATGATTTATATACATAATTTATCTTATGGAAAATAATCTATTAGCCTCAGAATAATTTTCAGTGGTTTCTTTATTCAACTTTAAGAGAATTTAAGTATCCTATAAATTTTTTTACAATTTTGTTTATCAACTCTTCAGGGATAATTTTCTTATAAGATACCATAAGCTCCAAACTATTTTTATCTATTGGCCAAATCTCAGCATGTAAATCAAAGGGTATATTAAAATATGGTTGCCTTAAAAAATCAGTTTGAAGATTTTTTAGTTGCAATTTAGGGACAGGATTATCTTGTAAGGCAAATAATATTTGAGACATTTTTGTAGTATTATAACCATAAGTTTGCATATTTTGTATAACTTGTATTGCAGGTATATCTTGAGTTAGTATTGCATCTCGTATAGCACTGTTAGTATATTGTAAATTATGATAGTCATCATAATCAAAACAATTAGAGCCAAAATAAATATAAATCATATTTATATGACAACCAATTAATTTTTTAAGGGTTGGTATATTTCTTTGTCTAATGGGAACTGCAATACAAAAATCTTTATTGATTAGTAATTCATAGAGAGCCTTTGCCCAATAATGTAGTAAAATATTAAATCTTGTAGTGTTATTTTTTATAGCAAATTTGTCAATATGTAATCTCAATAATTTATCAAAGTTAAATGACTTATAGTAATGAGAATTATCATTCTTAGGTAAATCATGATCTGACCACTTTATTTCAACACATTTATTAAGTTTTTTACTAAGAGAATCTAAATCTTCAAAAGTGTTATAAAAGTTTTTAATAGTTGGGTTGCGGAATATTATGGGGGTATCTAATTTACTGTTATTTACCTTTATCTTTGTTTCAGCATTATATTCATTAGATATCGATAGAGCCATTAAATGTTCTGAATATCCATCAAAGGCTATATGATGTACAACACATCCAAAGAATTTTGTCTTTGTATTTTTTAAACTAACAATTGCAGTTTTCCATATTATACCAGATATAGGGTTTAATCCCTTAGATAGTGTGTTCTTCAAAGTTAATAAAGCTTGTTTTTCAGAAGATACATCAGCTAAGTATAATATTTGGGGTGCATCAATATAAGAAGTACAGGTGGTTGGTAAGGATTTTTCTAAACTATATATTGATCTTAAGGCGATATTTTTTATATGAGTATAGTTAATTGCATTTTGTAATTTTTCAATATCTAGATCTCCTGTAATTTTCCATGTCATAAAACAGTAATAAATAGGTATTGAAGGATTCATAAGATACTTTGTCAAATAAATAATTTGTGTATCTCTTAAATTATTTAGGTTATTTTGTTTATTATTAGTATTAGATTCGGTAATTAAGTAATTACTTAATAACAAAATAGTATTATATTTATACATTATAGAAATTGGAATTTGTAGTCCCAAAAGCTTGTTTAACCTTGTACAAATGCGACCAATATCAATAGACGAAATTCCTAATTCTTGAAAATTAGTGGATTTATCAATAAATGCTCTTCCTGTCACTGAAGAAAATATTTTTACTATATTAGCTTCAAAATCATTATTTATATATTGATTAGGTAGTTTAGCTACACTATTTTTTTCAATAGAACTTAAAATATTCAGTAATGCAAAATCATCAACTTTTCCTCTAGCATGATTTTTTATTTTTTCTCTAATGTATTGATATGGAGGAGTTGGCCTTTCTATATCTTCATTAATTCTTAAAAACTCTTTAGCTTTATCTGAATCCTTTCTTTTCAATTGTTTATAAAAATGCTTTACTGTATCCAGTTCTACTGGGTTTCCACTGTCATCTGTCCATGGGATATCCCAAAAAAAAGCAAATTTATTATGTATTATAATACTTTCTTCTTTGCTTTGTAACTGTTTATCAAGGTTATCATTCTTTCTTGCACTCAAAGACTTAGGTCTATTAAGCCCTATACTAACTCTAATGTTACCTAAATGATCTTTATCCTGTGTTTCAAAACCTGTGTCTTCTAATAAATCAAGAAAAACTTGTGTTTTTGAAAGAGTAGCTTTAGGCTTAATTTGATCTAACTGCAAATCTAAATCATCTAAAATTAAGTTACCAACCCTATTTTCTATTATTTTTTCCTTTTTCTTACTCTTGTTTACTTTTTCCCTAATATTGAAAGTTCTATAAGGCAATGAAAACCTATCTTCTATATCAAAATTAAATTGATCTTCTGTAAATGTATCATCATCAGATTCATCTGATGAATCTCCTTCCATATCAGAAGCAGGTATATACATAGGAACATTAACTAAAAATTTAACTACCTTTGTTTGAGATGAAGCAGTAATAGCTAAATTATTTACTTGCTCTATAAGAACAGAAACTGGATCATCATCTGTCTTATCAAGAGTATCATTATTGTTTTTAGACATATTATTACTCCCTATTTAAATTAATGAATACTATTATTATCAAGTAGCTTAAAGTCAATAAAAGCTTCAATAGTTTAAAAGTATAAACTCAGAATGTAATTAATCTATATGCCTAAATTCACCTAGGTAAGGTACTAGGTATAAAATACGTACCCTTATCTTAAGCATTTTAATCATAATAATTAGTAGATTTTGGTTAACCACTTTACTCATTACTTCATAGATATATAAGATACTACATCAAAATAACAACAAAGGTATTCTTTAAGCCAGAAGGAGAATTAATGCGCAGTTATCTTGAAAAAGGTTAAATAGATAAGATATTTACTTTGGTTCAAGAGTTTAATAGTTTGAATAATCCTTCTATCAACAAAATTGAACTAGATACCATTGCTAATTTACTTATACGAATTACCAAGTAATGACTCTAGGCTTTATCTAGACATAATCGTTACAAATGCCAAGTACAACAAAATACAAGCTATCCAGTATAGAGACGATTTCGCTAATTTCTTATTTTAAGCCTGAAGGTAGGGGATGTGTGATAATGGCCATCTTATGTCTTTTGTTAAAAAGAAAAAAGGAACTTATACTGGAAAATCTCAAACTAAGACAAACTATCAAGTCAGCAAGAAGCAGAACTGAAAGCTATTATTATTTACAAGGCACAATACGTCAGATTTATTATGGAGTTCCAAAGCCAAAAGAATAGTTGATAATAATGTATGTCAGTACTTACGCATTTATATTATTAGCCAATAAGATCATTTCTTACAATGCCACAATATTAAATATCACCTATGAAAGGTTGATTGCATCAGATACCCCAAAATCTGTAATTGATAATTTTATTAGAATTTCTCCAGTAGCTTGGGGGCATCTATCATTTACTGGTCGTTATAATTTTACCACAGATAATAGCATTATGGATTTAGAAAAAATTGTAAGGTTTTTAGAAGAAAAACTAGGTAAAACTCCAACTTAAATGATAGATTCTATATTTGCAATTTCACAGCTACTGCGTAGCTCTTTGTCTAAAGTAGCAATTTTTGCTTCAAGTCGTAAAGCTAGTTCCAAATAAGCTGAATCATATGAAGTCAAATTATAAGCAGTAGCAATTCTACCTATTGAATATAGAGATTCAGATGTAGAACAAAATTTATCAACTGTAACAGGTAATTGGTTGAGTATTTGTAAATATTCTTCATAATCACTGTTATTA
>Ga0214919_10001883_pt1 | contig 33699 bp, 38 predicted proteins | sample LL1503_MetaG_FD_177994 | JGI IMG/M metagenome (GOLD analysis project Ga0214919, IMG submission 177994) | Freshwater microbial communities from Lake Lanier, Atlanta, Georgia, United States - LL-1503 | ecosystem: Environmental > Aquatic > Freshwater > Lake | place: USA: Georgia | collected... | reverse complement strand
CGGAGGGAGCTCCGACGGGGTTAGTGCGTGCGGCAAGGATACTGCTCGCGCATGCGGGCGGGTCGGTGCGCAGCGGAGCTGGGCAGGTAGGGCAGGTAGGGCAGGTAGGGCAGGTAGGGCAGGTAGCCGGCCGTGTGGTGCTGCTCCCAGAACTCGGGGCCGCCCGCCGGGCGGCGGCAGGTCACCCGCGCGCGTGAACCGCGATTGAGCGACCGCCTGCGACATGTGCGTTGGCGGTCAGCCCTTTGCCGCGTCCGCGGCCTCGACGATGTTGGACCGAAGGGTGTTCGCGGGTGCGAGCTGTAGCCACTCCTTCTGTGCCTGAGCAGTCATGGCGCGTTGATTCTCCTGCTCGATATCCACCACGATCTCGCCGCGGAGAATCCGGACGTCGCGGGGGGCATCGATGCCGAGCCGCACGCTCTTTCGGTCGCAACTGAGCACGACTAGGCGCACATCGTCGCCGATGTGAATGACGTCGCCTTCGCTGCGGCTGAGAATCAACATGGGCGGCGGCTCAGTTCTTGGAGTTGAGGAGCGTCTGCATCATTTGGTCGAGCGCGGCCGCGACCTTGGCGGCGGCCGCATACGACTGCTGAAAGCCCATCATCTTGACGAGCTCTTCGTCGGTATTCACCCCGATGGCGGACTGGCGCTGGCTCGACGCCTGATCGGCAAGCGTGCCATAGACCGTGGCATCGGCGTCGACCGAGCTCTTCATGGACGCATTCTGGGTGACGAGAATCTGGTACATCGCGCCCAAGGATCCTCCTGCCGCGCTGGGCGAGAGGTCGCGGAGCGACGCCATCGCAAGCGCAACCGTGTTATCGCCCTGGGCATTCGGCAGAGGGCCCGTGACGATCGCCGACGCCGAGCTCTTCACCTGATCGGACAGCGTGATCTTGGAGGCAAGCGTCCCTTCAGCGGCGGTCGAGAAGAACGGGACGCCGGTGCCTCCCGTAGCGGGTGACCAGCCGGCGGTATGCACGGCGTTCACATCGTTGACCAAGGCCTTGGCGAGAGCGTTAAGGCCATTTTGCGCGTCTGGAATATCGATGTTCAGCGCTTGGAGCATTCCTCCAAGCTGACCACCGAGATCGGGACCCGCAAAGTTTGCACCGAGGACCGAGATGGCGACCGGCGGGCCGTTCTGCACTGACATCTCGCTGACATGGGGACCGCGTACGAGTTCGTCGGGGCCCACGTAGAGGCTCACGGTCCCGTCAGGCGATGTGTTGACCGTCGTCTGCACCAGCTTGGACAGCTGATCGATGAGGCGGTCGCGGCTATCGAGCAGCTTGCTCGAGTCGCCGTCGGTGGGCGCCACGCCGCCGAGCTGCCCGTTGATGTTTCCGATTTGCCGGCAGAGCTCATTCACCTTAGCGACGCCATCAACGACGCCGCTCCGGCAGATGTCGTTCACGTTCGTCAGCTGCTGCGCGTAGCGATTGAAGGTGCTGGTGAGCGCGAGCCCTTTCTGCTGCACGGCGGTCTTCGTGACGGAATCTGTCGGTGTGTTGGCGAGATCACCCCAAGCCCCCCAGAATCCATCCATGGCGGCCGCCAGTCCGTTGTCTGACGGTTCTCCAAAGACGCTCTGAATCTGCCCGAGCGTTTCGGCGCGCTGCTTGCTGTGCGCAGCCGGACCATTCTGCAGACGTACCGATCGATCCAACAGGGCATCCCGAACCCGCAGGGTGACATTGTCGCCTGTCGTCGGAGAAATCTGCACGGAGAGTCGGGAGTAGCCATCGACGGTCGCGTTGGAGATGTTCTGCGAGATGATGCTGAGGGACTGCTGCTGCGTTGCAAAGGCGCGACGCACGCTGTCCATGGCACCGCTGAGGTCGTTGCTCATGCGCGCCGATCCAGGATAGAGCTGTTGACGGAGGCGAGCCCGTTGGGGCGCACCTGAGGAGAGTAGGACACGGAGCGTGTTGTCGGCGCTCCACAGAGCGCGCGGACTTGCTCGTCGCCGGTATCGATCGCGGAGCGGAGCACGCGACGATTAATCGCGACGTCGCGCTGGAGCATCCGCGCCGAGTCCGCGAGCTGTTCGGCGGCCTCGCGCACTTCATCCGGTACGTTGCCGCCGAAATAGTCCTCGAGGGCGGGGATGCTGAGATCATCACCTTCGCCGAGGATATGATTGATCGTCCGACGACGCTTGCGCGCTTCGCCGAGGGAGAGCAGCAGGCGATGCGTAACGAAGACGGAGTCGTCCACGGCCTCGATGTCGCTTTCTGCGACGGCGATACGCTGGCGGTCGAGGACGTCGCACAGGTCGTGCAGCAGCTTGGCTTCGGTCTGCAGCGCATGCGTGAGCGCACTGACCGCGGCGGCACTATTGTTGGCCGCAGACGGCGGCACGTGACCAGTGTACAGCTGGCGATTCGGCATCATCGGCGAAAATCCACGGGAGACGGCGAGCTGTCGGCCTGTGCGGAGACTTGGGCGCGGAAGTGTGCGACCATGGCCTCGGCGGGGCCGTGCTTCCACTGCTGCGGCAGCTTGTCCGCGAGGTTCTGGTCGAGCATGCCCGTAAACATGTCTTCCCCTGCGCCGCCTGAGGTTAGGCCGTCCTGCGGCACGGTGTCGCGCATCGCCTTGAAGAGCTGCTGAACGAAGACCCCTTCGAACTGCTTGGCGGTGTGTGTGAGGCGCGCGATAGCTTTTGCCTGCGGATCGACGGGCGTCGTGGTGCTGGTTTTCGAGGTGGACTGCATCATCGGACGACGACCTCCGCCGCAATCGCTCCAGCATCGCGGAGCGCTCCAAAGATGGCGGCAATCTCGGTCGCCGTCGCCTGGAGTGCGCGAAGGGCGGACGCTATTTTCTGCACTGACGCGCCAGCGGCCATCCGTACCTCGCCGGACACCGTCGTCGTGTCGGTTCCACCGCCACCGCCAATACTGAGGGTCAGTCCGCCGTGGCTCACGGAGGCTTCACCAACGGTAATGTCACCGCCGGCGACAATCGTTCCGCTGCGGGCGTCGATGGTCACACGCGCCGCGCGAGGTGCGCGTACGCGAAGATCGCGAATAAAAGCGAGCGCTGCCGACGACCCGTTGGCGGTGTCCTTCAGCACGAGCCGAATCAGGCCAGGATCTTCGACCAGCGCCTGCTTGGGGGCGCCGAGCGCCGAATCGATCACGGCGGCAATACGAACCGCGGTGTTTAAGTCGGGGTCCTTCAGAAAGAGTCGGTCATTGGTAGCGGCACGTGGCCGTGGCATCTCGGCTTCGAGTACGCCGCCGTCGAGAATGCGGGCCGTGGTCTGGCTTCCCATGTTCGCCACGGGACGCGCATCGCCGCCGCTGACCAGCAGTGCGCCTTGCGCGCCGGCCATGGGACGCCCGCCGGCATCGGCGACGAGCGGCGTCATCCAGAGCACCCCACCGCGAAGCGACTGCGCGTCGCCCACTGAGGAGACGCGCACTTCAAACCGACCTCCGGGACGCAGGTACGGCGATACTTCGGCGGTCACGAGAACAGCGGCCACGTTGCGTGTACGCAGCACTCCCGGGGGGACTTCGACATCGAACCGACGCAAGAGGTTCACAATAGACTGGACGGTCTGGCGCGAGCCGTTCCCGCCGGTCACGCGGTCGCCCGTGCCATTGAGACCGGTGACGAGGCCGTAGCCCATGAGGCGCGTTGGAGGTGCAGCGTCGGCGAGGACGAGATCACGGATGCGCGCATCCTGCGCGGCCGCCGACCGTCCGGCCAGGCCGAACAGCCCGAGCACGAGGGCCGAATACGGAAGCGCACGGCGCATAATCACGGCCAGATCGCTCCGAGCATGCGCGTAATGATGCCCGACTTGGGTGCGCCGAGCGCACCCTTCTGTACGTAGTTCAGCTCCGCATCGGCAATACGTGCCGACTCCACCGTGTTCGTACCGACGGCGATGTCCTGCGGGCGCACCCAGCCGCTCAGCACGACGTCCTGCTGATTCTTGTCGACGTTCACCGTCTTGTGTCCGGAGATCTTGACCATTCCCGTGGGGGAGACGGCGACCACGCGGACACTCATTTCACTGCGGAACGTGTTCTGGCGAGCAGCTGAACCGCTCTTATTGGAGTTGCCGTTGTTGTTGACGTCCACACCCACATTTACGTTCGGCGTCAGGCCGGTGGGTGAGGCGGGAGGGCGCACATTGAGTCCCATGGACTTCTGGCGCGTATCGGAGGCGTTATCGGTCAGCGTCGCTGCAGCCAAGGTGCGCTCGTCGATCAGGACGGTGATGATGTCTCCCACGCCGAAGCGCACGCGGTCGGAGGTCCACGAGGAGCGGACCGGCGCGTCGAGCGTCGTCGAGTCCAGCACGACGGCTTTTACGGGCTGCGCAGCTCCGCGGGCCTGAGCCTCAAGCGCGCGTGATGCCACGCTCATCGCGATGAGGGTCGCGACGAGGGTCGCGAAGCGGGTCGCGAAGCGGGTCGTAAGGCGCGTGGCAGTCCGGAAGGAGCGGGAGAAAGTCATGAGAAGTGGATCGTCAGGTCAAGGAAGTCGAACGGTCGCCGGTCCTGTCACCGTGCCCGTTACTGCTCGCTGCGCGTCGATGCGAACCCGCACTCTGTCGCCCAGCGATCCTGCAGCGGTTGCGATGCCGTCTCGACTGACGACGACCCCATCCACGACCGCTTCCAGTCGGACTCGGCTTCCCGTGGCAACCAACTGGCGTTGCCCGATCGCCGGCTCCTTGAGCACCTCACCCTGCCGCACGAGGCGCCGAGTGATCCAGCCGTCATACCGTTTTGCGTCGGCGGACGAATCCGCCACGATATCGGTAGATGCAAGCACCGTGCCGCGGGCCATATCGTGTGCGGCACGGAGCTCCTGCGACGACGCTCGGCCGGCCACCAGCACCAGGCCGAAGCCGGCCAAGACCGACCGAACGCCGAGGGTCATCGGATCAGGTTGTTCGAGATTTCTGCCATCGACTCGCTGTTCTTGATGGCCTTAGAGTTCACTTCGTAGGCGCGCATGGCGCTGATCATGTCGACCATTTCCTGCACGATTTCAACGTTGCTGCCCTCGAGGTAGCCCTGCTGGACGCGGCCGAGGCCTTCGTCCTGCGGGTAGCCGGTCGTGGGCTCACCAGCGGCCGCGGTGGCCTGGAGAAGATTCCCACCCATGGACTGCAGCCCGGACGGATTGGCAAAGCGAGCGAGCTCAATACGGCCGACTTCCGTCAGATTCGCGGAACTTCCGGAGGTGACCGATACGATGCCGGTCGACGAGATGTTGACCGACGACGCATCACTCGGAATCCTGATGCCAGGCGCGACGGTGAGCCCTTCGCTCGTGACGAGCGTGCCCTGATCGCTGATCTGGAAGGAGCCGTCGCGTGTGTACGCGAGCTGCCCGTTTGGCATGTTGATCTGGAAGAAGCCGTCGCCTTGGATGCCGATGTCGAGCGGACGCGAGGTCTGCTCCATGGCGCCCTGCCCGTTGTTGCGCTCGATCCCTGCGAGACGCGTACCGCGACCGACCTGAATGGCGGGGGTCATGGTCGCGTCGGCGTTGCTGACGGTGGTCGCGCCCTGAACCGTCTGGTACAGGAGATCGACGAAATGCGCTCGGCTCTGTTTGAAGCCAGTCGTGTTGACGTTGGCCAAGTTGTTGGCGATGACTTCGGTGCGGGTCTGCTGGGCGATCATGCCCGTGGCAGCGGCGCGGAGTGCGGGATCCATAGTACTCGTCCTCGAGGAGCGGGATTAAACAGGCTTACCGAGCTCGGTGGTCGCGATACCGCGCGCCGAGTCGATGGTGGTCATGACTTTCTGGACGCTGGCGTAGGCGCGCTGGACGGCGATCATATCGACCATGGCCTCGACGGAGTTCACATTTGACTCCTCGCGCATGCCTTGGCGGAGGGTGCGGTTGGTATCACTGACGCGGCTCCGACCGGCGGGCGCGGCAAAAAGGCCGTTCCCTTCGTGCTGGAGCTTGGCCCCCGTCGGAACGTCCTCGATTCGGAGCTTTCCGATCTGCGTGCCATCGGCCATGACGGCGCCGCTGGACGAGAACGAGAGTGACTTCACGGTTTCGGGAACGATGATCGGCGCGGTGGCGTCGGATGCGGCGTCGCTCTCACCGAGGATCGGGTTGCCGGTCACGTCGACCAGGCGACGGGCGTCGTCGATGTGGAGGGCACCGCTTCGGGTGAGCTTTTCGCCCGTCGGTGTCTGCACGACGAGGAAGCCCTTGCCGGTAAGGGCGAGGTCGAGCGGATTATTCGTGGCGGTGAGTGCGCCGGCCCGGAGATCTGTGGCGGTCTCTGCCGTTGGTGTGCTGCCGTCGGCCAGGAGCCGCGCGAAGGCGCGTTCCCCTTTGAAGCCGTCGGTGCTGACGTTTGCGAGGTTGTTCGCGCTGACTTCTTGACGGCGCTCGAGGTAGCGGAGCGCTGCTGCTGCGTTGTCGACCCCAGTGGGCCGGATACCGATTCCCATCGTGACCTCCGAGTGTTGCTCTATGCTAGAGCAACACCCGTGCCACGATTTAAAATCTGTAAGTTGTTGCTGTTCAATCGGTTAGCGATCTGACTTGTGGGCAGGCCGGTGTTTCTGGTGTTCCGGCTGTTCTGGACAGCGGCAGATGCTGCCGTTGTTGGTGCCGGGGCGGGTACGTTCTTCCGCGGAGCCGCCGCGGGGAGGGTGCACCCGGCAATCAGCATGGCGATTACGTCGCGTGGGAGGCCGGTTCGCTGTGCAATCGTCCCAACGGCGGCACCGGTGGCGGCGAGCGCCTTTGCCGTCCGATGGGCGTTGCGTTGGGCCGTGCGTCGACGACGCGCGACGAAGGGAGAGAAGAAGCTGGCGACGGCGCTCGACGCGTACTCTGACATTTCGGCGCGGCTCATGCGACTTGCTCGCGTAGCGGCTTCATGGTGGAGCGCAGCTTACCAAGGGCCTTACTCCGAATCTGGCTCACTCGGGACTCGGTGAGTTCCAGGATGGTGGCGATTTCGTGCAACTTGAGTTCCTCGTAGAAGTACAGCGTGAGGACGATTCGTTCCTGCTCGGTCAGGTTTTGCAGCGCGTCGCGCAGGACCGACACTTCCATGTCGAACGTCATGGACTCTTCGACGTCGTAGTCGTCGGCGCCGGCGAGCATCTCGGAGGGCGACGGTCCCGACGATTCCTCGTCACTGGACGACCCGTGATCGAGCGGGACATGCACGGAGCCTTCGCAGTCCGCTTCCCACTTCCAGAGCGTCGCGAGGTCGATGCCGAGTGCGGCAGCGGTCTCACGATCGGATGGCGTGCCGGTGCCCTGACGGGCGAGCGATTCTTTTGCCGCGCCGATATCGCGCGACTTTTTGCGGACGGAGCGCGGGACGATGTCGTGGCGACGCAGTTCGTCGAGGATTGCTCCACGAATGCGTGGTGCTGCGAACGTGCTGAAGGCCAGGCCGCGGGCGGGCTCGAAGTTCTCGAGTGCCGACATGAGGCCGATGGTGCCGCAACTCACGAGCTCGTCGTACTCGGCGGCGGAGGCGAGGCCTCGCGCGAGCTGCCGTGCCACAAAGTGCACGAGCCCTAAGTGTTCGGTGAGGACGCGCTGACGCGCGTCCTCATCGCCGGCCGCGAACTGGGTCCAAATGCTGGTATCGTCCATCGCGTCACGCTCTCCGTAGGTGTCGTCGCGTGTCCGAGGGTGTTGCGGCATCTCGGTCGAGATCATGCAACAATCGTCGGGCTAGTATTCGTGCCGCAGCCGTGGCTGAGGCGGTTCGGTCGACTTGGTCGAGAGCGTGACCGGACAGAACGGCCTCTCTGAGGCGATGGCAAGCAGGAATCGTGCCAGCGTAGGCCAAGTCGCGACCCAGGAACTGTGCAGTCGCCGTCGCGACATGCTCGAAGGCGACGCGCCCACTGCGGTCGTCGTGCCCGTTCACCAGAAGTTCCACGCGCGCTGCGGGGATGCGTTGTTCAAGTGCTGTGACCAGCGCGTAGGATGCGGCCAACGCGGCCGGCTCGATTCCACTCACCGCCATGTATCGTGCCGCGTGGGTGCTGGTGGCGGCGACGACGGAATCGAGTCGTGAGCCCGCATCAACGATGAGGACATCGAAGGTGACGGCCATCGGCATGATGCGCCGATAGAATGCGCTGCGCTGCACGGCGGTGGTGCGGACCGCTTCGACGCGGTGCCGAACGCTCCCACCGGGAAGCAACGCCAATCGATTGGTGACCCAGATGATTTCGCCGTCGGGATCGTCCTGTCGGAGCAATGCGTCGCTCGCCGAGGGAATACCGAACAGATGATGGAGCGCGCCGATCGCGTCGTCGCCGTCGACGAGCAATGTGCGTCGCCCAGCCTCTGCCACCCCAAGACCGAGCAGCGCAGCGACGGTGGATGCGCCGCTACCCCCTTTTCCGCTACCGACGACGATGGTCCGTGTTGAGGCTTCGCGCCACGATTCTGGAGGACGATCGGCGACGAAACGACGGAGTTCCTCAGCTTGGACGCTCACGCGGTTGCCGAGAGTTCCGGTGCGACAGTCAAGGTCGGGAAGACGCGCGGGCCGGCGGGATGCAAGTCGGCCGGCACTTCCTGTCCGTCCGTGACGTAGCGCATGGGCAGCTCGAGCGCTGCCGCCAAATGCGCGATCTCGGCGTCATTCGGGACTTCGTCGAGCTTGGTCAGCAGCGCGTGGGTCGGACGCACGCGCTTGTAGCTTTCGAGGAGCCGCGGCGCGAGGTCGAGCCGAGTGGTTGCGGGGACCACCAGATGCGTTTCGTCGGGTGCGAGCTGGCGCAGCATGCGTTGCCAGTCGCTGTCTTGGCCTTTTGGTCCGCGTCCTGGTGTGTCGACAATCACGATATCGCAGCCGGTAAGTCGCTTGAGTGCGGCGTCGATCTGTGAGGGTTCGAACACCACTTCGAGGCGCAGTTCTGCAGCATCCGCGAAGCCGCCGAGCTGCTCAATTGCCCCCGCACGATAGGTGTCGAGTGAAATCAGTCCGACTTCGCGACCCACAAATGTCAGCTCACTGACCGCCAACTTGGCGACGGTCGTTGTCTTGCCGGCACCCGTCGGTCCGATGAGCGACACGACGAACGGACGCGGCCCGCCATTGATGCCACGTCGGCCGCCGGTGCGCGGCGGCTCAGGGTTCAGAAGTCGGCGGAACTGCTGAATGTCGTTGGCGTCTGCGGCGACTACCTCGTGCGCGGTCCCGAGTCCCTCGCGCACAATCCGCGAGTGCGTGATCATGGCATCCTCGCCGAGGGCGTGGCGCGCCATCGCAAAGGCTGCGGTCAGGTCGGCCGCGCGGAAGGTCTCAAGCCGCATGTTGCATCTCCCACATGGCTGTGGTGTTCAGGTTGACGTACGGAGGCAGCTCGGCGAGCGAGAGCACCGGGAGCGCGGGCAGCACCGGTTCTACGAACCGACGGATACCAATGCGGAGTCCCGGCGGAACGATCAACGGCAGCGGGCGTGCATCGGGGCTGGTTGCCGTCAACGTCTGCAGTTCACGCAGCAGATTCGCCAAGGTATTCGGGGTAATCATCGTCTGGCCGGATTGCGCGGCACGCGGGGTGAAGAGCGACATCAGTGCGGCTTCGAGGCGGGGTCCAAGGGTGACGCCGCGCACCGTGCCATCGGCTTCGGCGTACTGCTGCGCAATCACATTGCCGAGGGCGCGCCGAGCATGTTCGGTCAGCTGTTCCGGATCCTTCGTCGTGTCAGCGGCATCGCCCACGGCTTCCAGAATCGTGATGAGGTCGCGAATCGGAACGCGCTCACGCAGCAACCGTTGGAGCACACGATGGAGTGTCGCAAGCGACACGCGGCTCGGGATCAGGTCATCTACGAGGGCCGGGTGCGTCTTCTTGATGGTGTCCACCATTTCTTGCACGTCCTGGCGCCCGAGGAGTTCGGCGGCGTTGGACTTGAGCGTCTCCATGAGATGCGTGGCGATCATGGTCGTGGCCTCGACAACTACGTAACCCATGGCCTCCGCATCGTTGCGACGGCTCGGCGCGATCCAGCGCGCTGGCATGCCGAAGCTCGGGTCGGTAGTCTCCAAACCATCGACGATGTCGATGACGGCGCCCGTGTCGAGCGCAAGGAGGTGGCGCGGCATGATCTCGCCGCGCGCGACTTCGCTGCCGCGGAGACGGATCACGTACTCGCTCGCGGGGAGTCGCACGTCGTCACGAATGCGAATAGCGGGAATCAAGATGCCGAACTCGACCGCCGCCTGTTTGCGCAGGAGGCCAATGCGTTCGAGGAGATCGCCGCCCTGCGATTCGTCCACGAGCGGGATCAGCGCATAGCCGACCTCGAGCTCGATGGGGTCGAGCTGGAGCAGGTCGCGCATCGGATCAGCAGCTGGCGGACCCTCTTCGATTGGTGCTGAGGCGATAGCGTCGGCGGTCTCGCGAGCCAGGCGCTGCTTTTCTGCGGCGCGGCCGAGAAAGGCAAATCCACAGGCGAGGGCGAGGAACGGTGTCACTGGAAGACCCGGCACCAACGCGAACACCGCCAGCACTGAGCCAGCCATATACATCACGCGGGGCTGACCGCCGATCTGGCGCACGAGCACCTGACCGAGTCGATTGCCGCCGTTGGAATGCGTCACCATCAGGCCGGCGGCCGTCGAAACAATCAGCGCCGGGATTTGCGCGACGAGACCATCGCCGACCGTGAGCATGGTGTAGGTCGAGGCCGCCTGTCCAATCGGGAGGCCCTTCTGGACAACGCCAATGAAGATGCCGCCCAAGATGTTGATGGCGGTAATGAGCAGGCCGGCGATCGCGTCGCCCTTCACGAACTTCGAAGCACCGTCCATCGCGCCGTAGAAGTCCGCCGACTGCGAGATCACCAAACGACGCTGACGTGCCGTGGCCTCGTCGATGAGCCCGGCGCCGAGATCGGCGTCAATGGCCATCTGCTTGCCGGGCATGGCGTCCAAGGTGAAGCGGGCGGCAACTTCTGCCACGCGCCCGGCACCTTTGGTGATGACAATGAAGTTGATCCCGACCAGAATCAGGAACAGGACGAGTCCCACGGCGTAGTTGCCGCCGATGACAAACTGTCCGAATGCTTGAATCACCTGGCCCGCGTGTCCTTCAGAAAGGATCAAACGGGTGGAGCTCACGTTCAGCGCGAGGCGGAACAGGGTGAGCAGGAGGAGCAGCGAGGGGAAGGAGCTGAACTCAAGGGGATCACTCGTGTTCAGCGCCAGCAGCAGCACCACGAGCGAGATGCCGATTGAGAGCGAAATGAACAGGTCGAGCAGGATCGGCGGCAGCGGAACAATCAGCAGACCGATGAGCCCCACGATGGCGATGGCAGCGCCAACTTCGGCATTGCGGCCACTCTTGGAATCGACGATCGGCAGGGCTGCGGCGGTCATGCGTCAGGAGTTCGGGTCCAAGTCACGGGCTTTCCGGCAGCAGCACGCTGTCGAAGCACGAAGGCCAAGATCTCGGCGACAGCAGCGTACAGCTCTGCCGGGATCATGAGCCCTACATTGGCAGATGCAAGCAAGCCTCGTGCCAGCGGACGGTTTTCAATGACGGGAATCCCATGTTCGTAGGCCAACTCTTTGATTCGCAACGCGATAAGCTCTTGACCCATGGCGAGCACAACCGGTGCGGGCGCCTCGTTTGGGTCGTACCGGAGGGCAATCGCGATATGGGTCGGGTTCACAATCACGACGTCGGCTTTGGGGACCGCCGCCATCATTTGACGCCGGATACGCGCACGAGCGATGGAGCGAACGCGAGACTTCAACATCGGGTCGCCTTCGTTCTGCTTAGACTCGCGCTTGACCTCGTCTTTCGTCATGCGGAGCCCCTTGATGTGCTGCCAGAACTGCCAGCCGTAGTCGGCGCTTGCGAGCACCAAATACGAGAGCCCCGCGGTGGTGAGCAACTTGACCGAGTAACTCTGGACGCTCCCGAGCAGGCTTAGGGGATCTCGAGCCGAGAGATCCATGAAATCGGGCCAGGCTGCCGACAGGGACTTCCACACGGCGGATCCGACGATGACCAGCTTGAGCAAAGATTTTCCGAGATCCACAAAGGCCTGCATGCCAAGCATGCGGCCGGCGTTCGACATCGGATTGATGCGCGCCCACTTCGGGGCGAGCGGCGTGAACGTGAGCGTTCCACGACCCTGGAGCGCCCCGACGGCAAGCGCGGTCCCGGACAAGCCCGCACCAAGAATCGCCACAATGGTGAGCATCTCACGGCCCGTGGTCTGCAGCAGGCCGAGCGAGGCACCCGAGTCGCCGGGATGATCGCCAATCGTGCGGAGCCCCGTCGCGAACATCGCGATGAGTCGCGACGAGATTGACGGCATGACTGCGCTGACTGTTGCGGCAGCGCCGAGGAGCGCGACCGCTACGCTGATCTCCTGTGATCGCGGAATGCGCCCCTCATCCGCCGCTTCTTGTGCTTTTCGCGGTGTGGGGGCTTCTGTTTTTTCTGCTTCGGAATCGGCGCCGTCAGCCATCGTGTGGTGCCGAAGTTATCGGTGCACGAGGGTCAACCCTCGTACGACGTCGCCGAGCATGGAATCGTAGATCCCATTCCAGCCGCTGATGAACCGAGCGATAGCTGGCAGCGAGGCGAATAGCGCGAGAAGCCCGACGGTGATTTGAATTGGGAAGGAGACAGTCAAAATATTGAGCTGAGGCGCCGCACGTCCGAGGACCGCGATCGCGACGTTGGCGAGCATCACGCAGGCAATCACCGGCGCGGCCAGTCGCACACCAATCGCGAACATGGCGCCGCCTTCCATGAGCAGCGCCTTCGCGCCGGATTCCAACGCGAGCGGTACGCCCACCGGGAGCGCGATGGTACTGTCGGCGAGTGCAGAGAGCAGCGTGTTATGCAGATCGAAGGTGAGCATGAGCGTCAGCACGAGCACGCGAATGAATGCGCCGAGTACAGGAAGCTGGGAATGATCGGTGGGGTCGAGGATCGCGGCGCCGCTGAGGCCGCTCTGAATGGACATCACGTCGCCGGCGGTCTCGGCCGCACCAATAAACAGCGCAGCGCCAAAACCGATCGCGAAGCCGATGATTGTTTCGGAGAGGAAGGCTGTTGCGGTCATGGCCGGAACGCCGTGCACCGAGGCGAGCGCGGCCGGCTGCAGCAGGACCGTGAGCACGACCATCAGCGCGACGCGCGCTTGGCGCGACATCAGGGTCGAGGAGAACGATGGTGCAATGAGCATCATGCCCCCGACGCGCGCTCCGAAGAGCGCCAGCGTCTCCGCCGAACCCGGGGCGAAGGGGTCGAACGCGGCCGCGACCATCAGTGTGCCAGCGACGGAATCGAGCGGAACAGCTCCGTGGTGTACTTGCCGGCCATCTGAATCATCCACGGCAGACCGATCAGAAAGACCATGGCTACCGCCAGCAATTTCGGAACGAAGGCCAGTGTCTGCTCTTGAATCTGGGTCACAGCCTGCACAATCGAGATGAGCAACCCTACGACGAGCGCGACGAGCAACATGGGGGCCGCGAGGGTCACGGCCATCAGGAGGGCGTTTCGCGCGAGATCAACGATGGCGGCATCGTTCATTAGTTGAAGCTCTGCACGAGACCTTGAATCACCAGCGACCACCCGTCCACGAGCACGAAGAGCAACAACTTGAAGGGCAGGGCAATCATGGCCGGCGGCACCATCATCATACCCATCGACATCAGCACGGCGGCGACGACAATATCGATGACGATAAACGGCAGGAAGAGTGCGAAGCCAATCTGAAAAGAGGTCCGGAGCTCACTCGTGACGAACGCCGAGGTCAGGACGATCAGCGGCACGTCCTGAACGGTCGCGACTGGGGCCTGACGGCTGATCTTCATGTAGGTCGCCAAGTCTGCCGAGCGCACTTGGCGGAGCATAAACGCACGAAAGGGCTTCACGCCTTCGCTCAGCATCTGTGCCTGTTCGATCTTGCCATCCATCCACGGTTCGAGCGCCGTCTTGTTCACCTCGGTGAGCGTCGGTGCCATGACGAACCCCGTGAGCAACATCGCGAGTCCTGCGACGAGCTGGGTGGGCGGTGCGCTTTGCGCGCCGATCGCCTGTTTGAGGAAGCTCAGCACAATCATGATGCGCGTGAAGCCCGTCATCATGAGGATCAGCGTCGGGAGCAAGGTGAGCAGCCCCAAGAGCACGACCACACCGACCGTGCCCGACAAGCGGAGACCGGAGGCGGTATCGCCGCCAACGCGCAGGTCGATTTTTGGGGCGAGCTTGGTGAGCATGGTGTCGGCACGGCCGGCTGTCGGCTGCACAGCGGTCTGCGCGACGGGGGGCGCGGGCTTGGCGGTCGTCGTTCCCGCAGGGGCCTTGGTGGCCGCTTTGGTAGGAGCCTTGGTAGGAGTGTTGGTTGCGGCCTTCGTCGCCGCTTGAGCGCCCAGTGTGGGCAGCGCGCAGGCGAGTGCGACAACCAGTGGAATGGAGCGCTTGATGGCGGTGCGCAGGATATTTCCGAACCCTGCGGGAGCGTTGGGATTGCCCGCGCCGATCGGTGTAGTCAGATCAGCACCGTCCCCACCGGTCGAGGGGTTGAGCGATTCGGCGTCGTCGGTGACATCAGCGATGCGGCGCACGCCGCCCTCGCCAGTTGATACGGCGACCACGCGGCTCCCAATACGCACGATCGCAATCCCCTGACGAGGACCGATCGCTAACCGCTGCTCAACACGAAGCGCGAGTGGGGCAAGCCCCGTGGACGTCGTGACCGACAGCCGCTTCAGGAGCCGCAGCGTAATCAGCAACAACCCGAGCACCAGCCCCAGCGTCCCAAGGACGCCGACGAACGACGAAACAGTCATGGACTCGCTCGCTCGGTCGTGCTATGCCGCGACGTCGGCTAGCGCCGCCGCACCAAGGAGCCGTGTAATGCGGATTCCAAAGTACTCGTTCATCACGACCACCTCACCTTCGGCGAAGCGACGGTCACCCACATATACGTCGATCGGCTCGCCGGCCAAGCGGTCGAGTTGAACCACGGAACCGCGGCCCAGGTTCAAAATCTCTTGGACAGTCATCTTGGTGCGGCCGAGCTCGATCGAGACTGGCAGCGACAGGTCGAGCATCATCGACAACGGTACTTCACCGGTGACCGATGTGCTGGGAGCAAGCTCTTCGTATTCTGGCGTTTGCGTGAGATCGGACATGGGGGCGTCGGAGGGACGAGTTTAGCGCGACGGGGCGTCGACGTCTTCGGTGATGCGTAGTGCGAGTTTCGTGCCAGAGCGGCCGGGGACGCCACGGTAAAGCGGCTCATCACCGACCCACAGTTCCATCGGAGTATCCGCACTGATGGGTGTCGCCATCACACCGCCGACGGGTAGCCCCAAAATCATGCGGAAGGGAAGCGTGAAGCGCGGCAACCGCGCCGACACCTCTACGTTCGTACTGCGGAGCGTGCCTTCGGCGCGTTCGCGCGCCACACGGCGCTCGTCATCGCTGCCCGACATCGGCTTGACGCGCTGCTGTTCAATGGATGAGAAAAAGGATTCCAATACGCCGAAGGGGAGACAAATCGGAATCAACGCACTTTCCCCATCGGCATAGAACTCGAGGTTCGCCACGAGCACAGGGTCCTGTCGGCTTCCCGCCTGCACCATCTCAGGCACCGACTCAAACGAGGTGATTTCGATCTCGAGCGGCACGTAGTCCATCCAAATCTCGGAGAGCAAGGAGCCGATTCGCTCGACCACCAGCTTGACCGTCATGCGTTCGATCACAGTCAGCGTGCGCGAGAGATTTGACGATTTTCCCGCACCGCCGAACAGGCGATCTACCACAAAGAACGAGAACAGGTCGCCGACGTTGATCACGCCTTTCTGGCCACCGGCATTGATGATCTCAAATCCGAAACTTGCGCAGGGCGCGGGTAACGTCTGCGTGAATTCGCCGAAGGTCTTTTGTTCAACGCTCAGCAGGCGGAACTCTACCTGCTTGCGGACACGACCAATCAGCCAGGCTTCCAGCGACTTGCAGAGGCGCTCAAAAATTGCCTCGAGTGTCCGAAGCCGGTCGGTCGAAATACGGTACGGGCGATTGAAGTCGTACCGATGGATGTTGACCGTCTTCGCAGCCTTGGCAGTTCTGTCTGGCGCGTCTGGCGCGTCTGGCGCGTCCGAAGGAGCCGTTGTGGGGGCGGTCACTGCAGTACGAACTGCGGAAAGTAGACGCTCTTCACCGAATGACCCTTGAACAACGAGTCTACGGCGACCAAGATGTCCTGCTTCAGGCGATCGCGATTCCCGACCTCAGAGAGGTCGGCAATCGAGCGGCTCCCGAGCACGCGAAGAACAATGTCCCGCACCTCGCCGTCCTGTTCTTTGACGCGGGCGGCTGCGCCGATGGAGTTCATCGTGAGTCCAACCGACACCAAGAGGAATCGCGCACCATTCGAGCCGGCCGGATTTAGGACCAGATTTTCGATCATGTGCACGTTCGTTGCGCCTTCCTTTCCTTCCTTGCCCGCCGGCGCCTCGGCTTCGGCGAGCTTGGCAGAGTCAGCAGGCGAACCGGTGCCGATATGCATCGAGGACGCGAGCTTCGGTCCGATGACGAAACCTCCGGCGGCTGCGCCAACCAGAATCCCGACGAGGGCTGCGGCGATGATTGGCATCATGCCGGGCTTCTTCGCTGGCTGCTCGGCGCCTTCCGTGGCGTTGTTCGGGACTGTCATAGTCTGGGCAGGGGTGTCGGGTGTCTTCTGCGGCTATGAGTAGCAAAGGCCGTGCCAGAGGAAGCGCGCGGCCGATGAATTATTATAAAGCGTTGCTGTATAACAACTTATATGAATATTCTGGACTCGATGACGACTGGGATATTCAACGTAACGGCGCGTGCGGCAATTTCTGCCGCTCTTGAGATCCATACGTGGAGAACGCCGCCCCTGTGGAGGGCGGCGTTCCCAGATGCCAAGCGCTCTTAGCGCTTGAGGAGCATGATTTCCTGGAGCATCTCGTCAGCGGTAGTAATGACCTTGCTGTTTGCTTGGAACCCGCGTTGCGCGATAACCATTTGCGTGAACTCATTCGCCAAATCGACGTTGGAGAGTTCGAGTGCGCCGCTGGTGATGGTCGAAGGGCTGCCTTCGGCCGCGAATCCAAGCACCGGACTTCCCGAGTTCGCCGATGCCTGGTACATGCTGTCGCCAGAGCGAATGAGCCCGCCAGGGTTGTTGAAGTCAGCGAGCGAGATCTGCGCGAGCGTGAGCGTCTGGCCGTTGCTGAAGGTGCCCGAGATGACGCCCGTGCGGTCGATGGTGAAATCCTGGAGCAGCCCCGAGGTGTAGCCATCCTGATCACGCAGGACCGCGGTGGTCGGCGAGGCGATATCCGTCAGGCCGTTCACGCCACTTCCCGGATCGACGGTGATGATGACTGGTTTTGCCCCTGGAGGCGCAAAGTTGATGGTTCCTGGACTTGGCGCCGTCAGCAGGCCATCGGGGCCGAAGCTCAGAATGCCAGTTCCCGTGATGGAGTCGGCGGGGACTTTGGCAGCGGTGAGGCTGGTGGGATCAACGGCCCACGTCCACTCGGACGTACCGCTCTTCCACATGTTCACGCGCACATCGTACTTGTTGCCCAGCGAGTCGTACACCGTGAGCGAAGATTCACTCCATGACTTAGAGTTCGCCGGATTGGTGGCCGTTGTGGCATTGTACCCTGCGGCGCTACCCTGATAGGCGCTCGTGTCAAAAACTGGGACGGAGGCATCGAGATTGCCCGAGAATCGCATCGAGGTAGTCGCATGCGCCGCCGTCTTCTGTCCGAAGGGAAGAACGATGTCGCCGATGCTCGTGCCGAGAATCCCACTCGACGCGAGTCGGCCTTGCACCACCGCACCAGTCGGAGGCGCGATCAAGGTGCCATTGCCGTCTACTTGGAAGTTGCCAGACCGTGTGTACTGCTGCTGGTTGCCCACTCGTGTCACGAACATGGCATTGCCGGTGATCGCGAGATCCGTGGCGCGTCCAGTCGTCTGAAAGTTCCCCTGCGTGAACGAGGTGTCGATCGCGCCGATGGTTGACCCGAGTCCGAGCTGCATCGGATTCGACCCTCCCTGACCCGCGGTTGGAGTAGTCGCGCCCTGCAGCATATCCGCGAACCCTTCCTTGAATGTCATGCGCCCCGACTTGTAGGCGAGTGTATTCACGTTCGCGATGTTGTTGCCAATCATATCCATCATGGCCTGATGGTTCTTCAGTCCTGCGAGTCCAGTGTTGAGCGAGTTCGACATGAAAATCCTCGGTGCAGATTAGTTGGTCGCGTTGACGGAGAGCACCTGCCCGATCGTGTACTGCTTGGAGCCGCTCGATACCACAGCACCATTCGTGCCAAAGCCGATGCCATCGACGCGCGCAGCGACCGTTGACGTCGGGTGAGCAATCGTCTGCGTGCTGCCGATGCCATTGATGACATCGAATACAACTTTGTAGTTGCCGGCGGGGAGGCCCTTGGTCAGCGAATCCATCGAGACACGCTGCTGTCCACCGGCTACTCGACCGACATGATTCGTGGCCACCGTGAAACCGTTCGCATCTTCAAGACGCACCGTCAAGTCGCCGCCACCAGCGCCGACGGTTGCCGACGCAGTGTGAGTCGGTGAGGCGCCGCCGACTTGCACGGTGTCGTCGAGTACCGAGACGGTCTTCCCGAGCAGCCCGATGGCCGACGAGTTGTTCACCGTGTTGACGAGCGTGGCGCTGTCCGACGCTTGCGCGGCCATCTGCTGCGAGATGTTGGTCAACTGCTCGAGCGACGAGAACTGCGCCAACTGTGCGGCCATTTGCGAGCTGTCGCTCGGGTTGAGCGGATCCTGATGCTGCATTTGCGCAATGAGCAACTTCATAAAGTCATCTTTGCCCAATGTGGTCTTGGACGTGCTGTTCATTCCGTGGCTGCTCGCCGCAGTGCTCCCGATCATGGGAACGGTCATGGCTGGTGTCCGGTGGTGTCGCCGATGCGGCGACGTGAAGGCGAAGGCGCGAGATCGCCGTTGGCGATCAGTGCGTTGAGTAAGTCGTTCGAAGTCGAAGCACGCCCACCGGTGCCTCGCACACGCAGGGCATCCATCGAGAGGCCGCGCGCGGCCAAGGTCTTGCCGAGTTCGGCGGCCCGTTGGCCGATCTGCGCAGCGAGTGCAGGGTCCGCGATATCGATTGTCGCTCCCACGCGCGACCCGATCGTGCCAATACGAATACGATCCTCGCCGCCAGCCCCGTCATCGATCCGGAGCAGCATCTGATTCATCGGTTGCGCAGCGCGTGCGTCCTGAAGCGCCAGCACCTGATCGACGCGGGCAGCGGCATCACTGGGTAGCGGGGCGACAAAACGCGGTGCGCGCACCCCTCCAGTGTTCACTGGGCTTCCAAGACTCGAGATCCCCATGGGTTGCGGCGTCCGAGTGCCGTTTCCGCGGTTCCCACTCTCCGCGCTGTCGTCGCGAGACTCTGACGACGACCGTGAGGAGCGCGAGGACTTGGCGGAGCGCACGGACACGCCAGCCACGTCCGCGACGTCCGCGACGTCCGCGACTTCCGCGAGCTCTGCTACCTGCGCAACCGTCGCCACTTGTGCGCCCTGTGCACCTTGTGCGCCCTGCGCCAACTGTCCCGACGTCGCGAGGCTGATCTCGGCGCCGTGTACCGACGCGCCGGACTGCTGCTGCAGAGCGCCGATGTTCAACTCCATGTGACCGGGATCCTTCGCGCCGAGCGTGTGCAGCCCTTCCTCATTTGCAATCTGTTGCATGGTCGCATAGTGACTTGCGCTCCCGCCAGAGACTACGAGGTCTGCCGCCAATCCGGAGGCATGGCGTGAGTTCTGCGTCCATGTCACGATCGGACCGCTGGTGGACCGGCCCTGATCGTACAGCGCGTTCTGGCGCGTCTGGCTGCGCCATGTTTCCGTGATCGTGACATCGGCGCCGGTTTCTCCCTTCATCCGCTGCACCACCCGCTCGAGCTTGCTCCGAAACTCTGGCTGGAGCAGGGCGGGGTCGCGAAAGACCGTCGAAGGGTCGCTGCCGGCCGCTTCTCGCGCGGCGCGATCGGTGATGAGCGAATCGACGCTCGTGGTCACGCCCGACGATTCGAGCGATGCGCGCGCAAGCAAGGCACGGAGGGCGCTCGTCCCGGAGCTCGTCTCGCCCGTACTGCCGGTCTTTGCCCGATCCGCGTCTTCCTGTTCCTGGCGCTTCTTGTCGGCCTTCTCAAGGCGTGCGCTATCTGTCTCGTCGGCTTCGCGGCTGCGAGTCGCGCGATCCAGCGCACCGGCGAAAGCGCTCGAGGACGTGGCGCTCTTGACCGCATCGGCAAACGCCTCCGCTGCTGGCGCAGCCGGAGCGTTGACGGGAACGAACGACGGGATGCTATTCATTTGGCGCCCGGGGGCGACTTCAGCGCCACCTTACTGATCGCCGCCGCACGTTCTGATGGGAGCAGCGCCAAAATCTCAGCGGCTCGCTTGTCGCTGACAGCGCCGAGGATGCGCGAGATGTCCGTATCATCGAGGTGCGCGAGCACTTTGGCCGCGTCCTTCGCGGGCATCGTGGCAAAGATCTTGGAGAGACGGCCGCTGGGCAGCACGGCGTCGCCGCTCTGCAGGGGGCCGGCGAGGAGGCTAGCCGCTGGGTGCGTCGCCTCAGTCGCGGGCGACTTCTTGCTCGGCGTTGGGACGGCGCTTGGCTTCGTGGCCGAGGTCGCGGCTGCAGCCGGCTTTTCGGCCGGCTTTGCGGCCGGCTTTGCGGTCGGCTTTGCAGCCGGCTTTTCGGCCGGCTTTGCGGCCGGATGTGCCGCGGGATGTCCAGCGCTCTCGGGGGGCGTCGTCAGGAGCGAGTCCGTCGCCGCACTGTCGGCACTGTCGGCACTGTCGGCACTGTCGGCACTGTGCTTGGCTTCGGCGGCCCGCTTGGTCGAGTCCGCGGCAATCTGCTCGAGGCTGTCGTGAACAACTTTCGCTTTGACCTGCGCTTCGGCCGCCACGGTCTTAGCCTTCGAGACGGAGAGGGCGGAGGCACCAGATGCAGCGGCAAGGAGTGCCGCGGCGAAGGGAATCAGCAGTCGTTTCATATTAGGGTCAGAAGTGTTCGACCCCTAGTTATGCAATATCCGTACCACGTCGTTTCGTCTGCGCGAACTCATCCATTGTAATCTGCTCCGACCGAGCCGCCAACTGTTGCCAGCTGTCTAGGGCGCGCTCCTTCAACCGTCCGAGTACCCGCCGGTCTTGCACGGCCGCGTTCAGCACGTCACGCCGAGCCATCATCGCAGCACGCGACGCGACCAATCGTTCGTCTGCCTGTTCCACGCGACGGTCCACGTCCTCGAGAAGCATCGCGACCTGTCGGAGTGCCGCGACAGTGGACGAATCGCCGGCGCGGAGCGTCAGCGACTCTCGAGTCCGGACACGGTGCATCTCGAGGGCGGCTTTCGCCTCATGCGCAGTCGTCTCAGCGTTCCGAGCCTCGGCGAGTGCGATAGCGGCAGCCTCCTCCGCCTTCTGTCGAAGGGAGAGCAGCCGCTGAAGCCGGAACGTGAAACGGTCCGAACTCACGACGGACGTACCGTCGACGTGTTGATCGCGCCGCCGAGGGCCAGCAAGTCATCGGTCGTTTGCGCGAGGGTCGAATGCTCGGTTGGTGTCTGCTGTAGAAACGAAAGAACCGGCTCACGAAACTGAATGGCCGCGTCAACCTGCGGATCACTCCCGCGCTGATACGCACCGACCATAATCAGATCTTCCTTTTCGCGATACGCCGCTTCGGTGCGCAAGACAGCACGTGCCGCCCCCTGCTGCGAAGCCGCCGTGACGAGATCCTTCACGCGGCTCTTGCTGTCGAGAATGTCGATCGACGGATAGTGTCCCGCGCTCGCCAGTTTTCGCGTGAGCACGATATGGCCGTCTAGAATGGAACGCGCTGCGTCGGCAACTGGCTCATTAAAGTCATCACCGTCAACGAGTACCGTATAGAGTCCGGTGATTCCGCCCGTCGAACCGTTGCCGGCGCGCTCGAGCAGGCGCGGCAGGTTGGCGAATACCGAAGGCGGATACCCCTTGGTGGTCGGAGGCTCGCCAACGGCAAGGCCAATCTCTCGCCATGCCATTGCCACGCGCGTCACAGAGTCAATCATGAGCGTGACCTGCTTGCCCTGATCGCGAAAGTACTCAGCAATCGCGGTCGCGACGAGTGCGCCACGGGCACGCACGAGCGCCGCCTGATCGCCAGTCGCCACGATGACCACCGAGCGGGCAAGCCCTTCGGCGCCGAGCGAATGCTCAAGAAACTCGCGCACTTCGCGGCCACGCTCGCCTAACAACGCAATCACATTCACATCGGACTTCGCCTGACGCGCGATCATGCCGAGCAACGTGCTCTTGCCCACGCCTGATCCCGCAAAAATCCCAACACGCTGGCCTCGACCGATCGTCAGCAGTCCGTCGATCGCGCGTACGCCTGTTTCGAGCGGCTCACTGATCATCTGGCGGTGCAGGGGATTCGGCGGCTCAGCGGTTAATGACACGCGCTCCGTGTTCCGAAGCTTTGGACCGCCATCGATCGGTTGTCCAAGTCCATTCAGCACACGGCCCAACAGCTCGGGGCCAACTTCGATACCGAACGACCGGCCGAGTGGCGTGACCATCGCGCCGGGATGGATGCCATCGAGCTCGCCGAGCGACATCAGCAGCAGGCGGTCGTTATCGAATCCGCACACTTCGGCGAGCACGGTGCGTCCGTCCGTGAACGACGACAGCTGGCAGATTTCGCCGAGGCCGAGATCGAGCCCTGCGACTTCGACAACAAGTCCCGTCACGCGAATGACGCGGCCATTAGTTGCAAAGCGGGGCATTTGGCCCACGCGGCGTGCGAGAATCTCAGGCACCGGTGTATGTCAGTCGGCGGTAGATGCGCTCCAACGCACTGTCAACGCGAGCATCGACAATACGTTCGCGCCCTTCGACCATCGCGCCGCCAGGTGCAATCCGCGCGTCGGCGATCCATCGTGCGTGTGTGCCGCGCGCCGCGCCAGGCAGCGGGTGATCGTGCGCGGAGAGCGACTCAATCACCGCAAGGTCGTTGGGATTAACGCGAACGCGTACGGGCTGATCGATCGGGAACGCCTCGAGCGCACGTTCAATCAACGTGGAGACGACCGTCACGTCCGCTTCAATCTCGCGATCCAGCAAGTGGCGGGCGATCGCGGTCGCAAGCGCAATGATATTCTCCTCGATTGCACCCTGCCACCGTTCCTCAGATGCGCGTATATCATCGATCGCATCGGAGGCGGCGCGCAAGGTCGGCGCGAGGCGTGCCTGTTCGGCCATCTCGCCTTCAAGGCGTCCGGCGTGATGGCCGGCCTGCCAAGCTTCCTCGACCGCGAGTTCTTGCGCCGAGGGGCCAGGATCGGTAGGCGTGACTTCGGGATGCTCCTTGCGGAACACCCCGAAGTCGTCGAGCGCCCAGGCGCTCGGCAAGGACTTTCGCGCAGTGGGGTTAGGAGACAAGGTCGTCGGCACTGGCTCCCAGTACAACTTCTCCGGACTCTTCGAGTGTGCGAATCTGTGCGACGATGCCCATCTGTGCCGTCTCGACATCGCGCATGCGGACCGGGCCGAGCATTTCCATTTCGTCGGCCAGTGCCTGCGAGGCACGCTGCGACATCTGCCCGATGATCCGGGTGCGAAGTTCTGCGCTCGCACCCTTGAGTGCCAAGGCGAGCGTTTTATTGTCGACATCGCGCAGGATGCGCTGTACCGACTTGTCATCAAGGCCGATGACGTCTTCGAACACGAACATGAGATGTTTGATCTGCTCGGAGAGTGTGAGGTCGCGCGCGGCGACCTGCGCCAGAATCTCTTTCTCCATCGTGCCCTGCATCAAGTTGAGCACAGCAGCAACAGCTGCTGGGCCACCGGCGGCCGACATGCCCTGCTGGATGTTGAGGTCCGTATCGCTACCAAGGGATTTCTCGATCAGTTGTAGCATATCTGGCGAAACTTTCTCCATCTTGGCGATACGAAACGCGATGTCAGCGGCATTCGTCGGGTCGATTTCCTTGAGCACGGCAGCCGCTTGCTGCGGCATCAGGTGCGCGAGAATCATCGCGACGGTCTGCGGATGCTCGTTACGGAACATCGTGGCCACCTGCTGCGGATCGGCGGTGCGCAGCCGGCGCAACCCTGTAGAATCCGCGAGCTGGCTGACCACGCGCTTCAGGATGTGCTGCGCTTTCTGGGTGGTGAATGCCTTTTCAAGAATCTCGCGAGCATAATCGACGCCGCCGGAGTTTAGCGCCTGTGATGCCACCGACGTCTCGATCCACTCAAGCAGGACGCCTTCTGCGTCATCGGGAGCGAGGCGGTCCATACGGGCGATTTCAAACGAGATCGCCTCGGCCTCTTCTGGCGAAAGCTTCTGCGTGATCTTGGCAGCGCCTTCGGCGCCGAGTGCCATGCAGAGGATGGCGGCTTTTTGACGACCCGTGAAGGTCGGTTCGTCGGCGAGCGTGGCGAACGCGGTGTTGGCGCGCATTGGTGTCACGAGTCCTTAAGCCACGACTTGACTAAGCGCGCAGCCGCATCGGGGTTCTCATCAACGGTCTGAACGACGCGGTCACGGATCTGGGTGTCAGCAATTGGGAACGAATAGCTGGGCAGGTCGAGCGCGCGCGGCGCCTGGCGCACGAGGGCCGGCGCGGCAGGCTCTGCCGCGGCCAGGGCGAGCGTGAGTGCAGGCTGCCCAGTCGTGGCACGGAGCGAGCGCAACGCCATCATCCCCATGCCGAAGGCCAACAGCAGACCCACGATGGTCAGCACCGGTCGCTCAAAGGGCTGCATGCGTTCAGCGAAAGTGGGAATTGCGGCCACTGATGGCTTCACGCGCTGGACGGGCATCGGCAGGCTCACCACACTCACGGCGTCGCCGCGCGCGGAATCTGCGCCAAGGGCGCTACGGACCAGCGTTTCCAGTCGTGCGAGTTCTTCGGGAGGGCGGGGTGTGTAGCGCGGAATCGTGTCGGTCGGCCCCGTGCTCGGCACGGGTGCGTCCGCGACCAGCACGGCCACCGTCATCCGGCGGATGTTGCCGATTGCGCCACTGAAAACTTCCGTACTCTTCGTGTTCTCGTAGCTGCTGTTGACGTTGGTCGAGCCCGCGCCTCCCTGCGCGCCGGGCACGATCTCCGCCTTTGTCTCCTGCGCGAGCGCCTGCTTCTCGGGGTCTACCGAGAGCGTGGTACGCTCGACCTTATCGAAGTTGATGGCCGCCGCGACTTGCACGCGGCTGTTGCCCGGGCCCACGACCTGCGTTACGAGATCCGAGGCCTTATGCTCGAGGTACTTCTCCACGTCCTGCTGCACGCGGAGCTGACGGCTGGTCAGTCCAGCGCTCGAGCCATCCGACGGGTCGGACCACTGCTTGCCTGTCTCGTCGTGGATGCTCACGTTCTCGGCGCTCAGTCCATCGACACTCGACGACACGAGATGCGCGATGCCTTGCACAATATCCTGGCCCGGCAGCCCTGCGTCCTTGAGAGCGATAAGCACAGAGGCGGTCGCCGGACGCTCGTTGGCGGCACGAAAGCCCCCCTGGTCCGATATCGCGATATGCACCTCGGCGCGCTCGATCCCACGCATGCGGCCGATCGTGCGCTCCAGTTCTCCCTCGAGCGCTCGGCGATAGTTCACACGCTGCGTGAAGTCATTCCAGCCCCAGGATGGACGATCGAAGATCTCGAGCCCCGGCCGATTCCCGCCCGGAAGGCCGTCCTTCGCTAGCGTTACGCGGGCACGCGCCAAGTCGGCCTGTGCAACCAGAATCTCTGCGCCCCCACGATCAAGCTTGTACTTGATAGCGGCCTGATCTAATCGGTCGGTGAGCTCCGATGCACTCTGGAGCGGAACGCCAGTGACGGCCGGCACCCAGTTCGGCTCGGTGGCCACGCGGGAAATCACAAGGATCACCCCAGCAACGATCAGCCCAACGGCGCCGATCATGATGCGGCGGGGACCACCAAGCTTTTGCAGAAAATCAGGCAGCATTGCGATCAGCCCTGCATGTTGGCGAGCGACTTATACGCATCGGTGAACTTGTTCCGGACTTCAATCAGCATCTGTAGCGAGATCTGCGCTTCTTCCGTGGCGGCCATCACCTGATGGAGTTCCACATTCTCGCCACGCAGAAACGCGCCTAAGGTGTCGGACGCCTTGTCCTGCTGGGCGGAGACATCGTTGATCGCCTTCTTCAAGGTGTCGCCGAACGACGGACCGTCGGCCAACGGGACCTGACGAGCGGCGGAGTCACCGCCACCAAGACGGCCCGCGCCGATGCCCTGGTTCGCACCAGGCACCGACATACCCTGGCCGAGCCCGGAGCTCGAAAGAGACTGCGTGAAGCGCGACACCGCTGCGCCGATCGGATCGCTCATGATTAGGCTCGGAGGTCGATACGACCGCCACGGGCGGCCGGCACAGGCGTGGCCCGGGCGCCGCTCAGCATGACGCGGCTATACGTGAGGGGACCAGAGGTCACAGTCTTCGAGAAGTAGTTCCGCTCCTCGGAGGTCAGCACACTCCAGAGGCCTGGGTCCGTCCCTTCCGGCGCGCGAGCCAAGAGAGCCGACGGAGCCGACGGAGCCGACGGAGCCGACGAGGCGGTGTGTGCGTCCTTTGCGCCGCCATTGGTGAGCGCAGCGGCCAGCGTGTTCGCGCCGTTCGCGCCGTTGGCGCCGTTCGCACGCGACGGTGTACCGAGTCCGCTGTTGGCGGTGGTATCCGGGCGCGGCGCGAGCAGCGTGGTGTTGGCGTTGGTGAGGGCGTTGATGCTCATGGACAGGCGATCCTCAGATATCGATGGCGCGGCGAAGCATCGACTTCGCCGCCTGGAACACAGTGGCATTCGCCTCATAGATGCGCTTGGCATCCATGAGGTCGACGATTTCATCGGTGACGCGCACATTCGGATAGCGCACGTAGCCGTCCGTATTGGCGTCTGGGTGGCTCGGGTCGTACACGAGCGGTCCTTCGGTGGCGTCTTCCACGATTCCCGTCACCTTCACACCGCCGGTCGTGACATCCTGACCGGTGGCAGTGGCGAGCGTCGCATCGGCGCTCGCAAGCGCCGCGGTCGCTGTTCCACGACCCTGCGCCAGCACGGAGGCTTCGTTCGGCCCGGCGTTGGCAACGCCCGCATCGGCGGCGGACGTCATCTCCACCATACGACGGCGATACGGTCCGCCGCCTTCGGTCCGGGTGGTCTCGGCGTTGGCAATGTTCGTCGCGATTGTCTCCATGCGAAGACGCTGCGCAAATAGACCAGTCGAGGCGATTCCCAGCGTCCGGAACATCGGGCGCTGCGACGAGCCGTTGGAGTTGGTGTTGATCGGGCCTGGCATGACTTACTTCTCCCGCAGGGCGTCGCGCAGCCCAGAATAGGTCTTTTCCAGCAACTTGGCCGTCGCCTCATAGCGGAGCTGCTCGTCCGCAAGACCGACCATCTCGGTTTCAAGGTCGATCGGAGCACCCTGCGACGTCGGCTGTCCCGGAATGGAAAACTGGGCCGTCTGGGACGAAGCCTGCGCAACACGGTCGGCAATCCCGCGCGCGCGCACTGAGCTCGCATCGAGTGCGGACTTCAGTTGATTGGCCATCGAGGTCCTGCCGATGAAGCCCACTGACACGGTATGCTCCGGAGGGTGATGCTCGTCCTTATGCAACTGTGATGCCACAGCACCCGATAAAGGTCTGCGAAGTCTATGAAAAAGATCTATTGCTATGTGGAATAACGAGTTAGCTGGTATGAGCGGGTATGAGCGCGTATGAGCGGGTATGAGCGGGTATGAGATGGTGCACTTATAATCGATGACCGCGTCACCCTATACGAACGCGGGGCGGCACAATGTGCCGCCCCGCGCATAGCTTGCTCGACGCGCTGGATCCGCTAGTCGTCCTTGCCCGGCGTGTTCAACTTGTTGCGGAGGGTCCGCACGCTGATGCCGAGCAACTCCGCAGCCTTGGTCCGATTTCCCTCTGCCGCTTCCAGCGCTCGGGCAATCAGCTGTTTTTCGGCGTCGTCCACATTGAGCGACTGCAACGCGAGTGAGACCGGCGACGAGGTGTCGGTTCCAGTCCTAGACGCTCCGAGAGTTGCCGTCTCAACCGCCGGCGGAAGCAACGCGGGTGCTGACGTCCCGATCGACGAACTGCTGGCCGGCGTGAGCCCGTACCGGCTCGCGTCAAAAGCATGCGCATGCACGATGCCTTCCGTCGTGAAAATGACCGCCCGCTCAACCGCGTGCTGCAGCTCACGCACATTCCCGGCCCAGTCCATGGACTGCAGCAGCTGAATGGCGTCCGGCGCGATCCCAGAGATGTTTTTTCCGATTTCACTCGCGGTGCGCACGGCGAATCGCTGCGCAAGAATCGCAATATCTTCTTTCCGCTCACGCAGGGGCGGAATCAGAATCGGGATGACGCCGAGTCGATAGTAGAGGTCGCGGCGGAAGGTGCCGGCTTCGACTTCCGACGCGAGTTCACGGTTCGTGGTGGCGATGATTCGCACATCCACACGAATCGGTACGGTGCCACCGACCCGCTCGAACTCCTGCTCCTGCAGCACGCGGAGCAGCTTCGCCTGTAGGTCGAGCCGCATTTCACTCACTTCGTCGAGCAGCAACGTGCCGCGATGCGCGCGCTCGAACGCCCCTTCCACGCGCTTCACCGCTCCCGTGAACGCTCCCTTCTCGTGACCAAACAATGCGCTCTCAATCAACCCCTCAGGCAATGCGGCGCAGTTCAGCTGAATGAACGGATGGTCACGCCTGTTGCTCTGATCGTGTACGGCCCGTGCAAAGAGTTCCTTGCCGGTGCCGCTCTCGCCCTGGAGCAACACGGTGGCACGTGTTGGCGCGGCCATCGTGACGGTTTGGAGCACACGCCGAATCGCAGCACTCTCGCCGATAATGTGCCGTTCGCTCCGGAACTCGTTGACCTCACGCTTCAACGCCTCGTTTTCGCGCCGTAGGCGGACGAACTCAAGCGCCTGGTCGACCGCGAACTGCAGTTGCTGCGGCCGCACCGGCTTCGTGATGTAGTCGACCGCCCCGGCCTTGATGCTCAAGACCGCGTGCTCAATACTCGCGTAGCCCGTGAGCATGATGAGTGGAACGTCAATACCGTCCCGCGCCAACATGCCCAAGAACTCGATCCCCGAGATCCCCGGCATGCGATAATCGGAAATGATAAGATCGATGTCGCCGCGCGCCAATACTTGGAGCGCTTCGCCCACGTTCCGGCATCCCACGGTCTGATGCCCCGAGCGCTGCAGCGTATCTTCGATGATCATGTCGACCGATGGTTCGTCGTCGACAAAGAGAATCGTGGCCATGCAGTCTGGTTGACGGAAGTGTGGCGTGAACCTTGCAAGCTAATGACGGAGAACAGCAAAACACAGAAGCTCCGTCTCCTCCTCTCGTCTCCGCCCCGCATGCGATTGCTTGTCCTCAATTGTCACGAAGGCTGGATCCATCAGCTGGACCGACTCAACGAGGAGCTGCACCTCGTGGTGGATCTCCCCGGGCGGCAGGTCTCGGGCTGGGATACCCGGATGCGACCCCTTCCGCGGGGGGCACGCACCCTAAAACTCCCCGACGCGCTGGCGGGAGTTGGCGGTCCGTGGGATCTGGTGATTTGCCACAACATCACCGACCTCCTGGATACCGCCACGATCGACGCCCCCAAGCTGCTGGTGATCCACGAGACCATCGAAGGCCGAATCGCGCAACAAGGGGCGGATATCTCACCCACCCACATGCAGGACCGGCTCCGCCAGTACCTGACACTGCAGGGTGCCGACGTGGTGGCGGTGACTGACCTGAAAGGGCGATCCTGGGGGGTCCCAGGCACGGCGCTCCGCCACAGCGCGGACGTCAACGACTACTTCCCCCCGACCTACGCGCGCGCCGCTGGCCTTCGGGTCGCCAACCATATCGTCTCCAAGCAGGTCTTCCTGGACTGGGACTTCCACATCCAGAGCTTTCACGGACTCCCGGTCACGCTGGTCGGGCATAACCCCGAGCTCGGGGTCGAAGCGGCCGAAAACTGGGATGCGCTCAAGCGCCTGTTCGCTGAGCATCGGTTCTATATCCATACAGCGAATCCGACCTATGAGGACGGATTCAACATGTCGACCTGCGAGGCGATGGCCGCGGGGCTCCCCGTCATCACCAACGCGCATCCGGGAACGCCAATCACAGATGGCGTCGACGGATTCGTCGCCCACACCCCAGACGAGGCGCGTCGCGCTGCCGAACGCCTCCTCGCCGATCCGCAGCTGGCGCGCACTATGGGTGCGGCCGCCCGCGAGACCGCGCTGCGGGAGTTCGCGCCGGACGGATTCGAACGGCGCTTCCGCGCCGCCATGGCACGAGCGCAAAAAAAATACCGCCGTCGAGCCCGAATGGCCGACGGCGGCTAAGTCCCACCGCAGCTAGCCGATCCGATCGACCACAAGGGCGCGCGATGCGGCTGGACGAGTCGTATACCCGGAAGTAGCCGACACCCCATGGCTCAGCTGCCCGAGCTCACGACGGATGCTCTGCATGCGCTCCGCGATCGTCGTCAACAACGCGGCATGTGATGTAAGCGCGCGGGCGCATGCTTCGTCAACGCGCTGGCGCGCCGAGGTCCCCGCTGGGATCGCCGTCGGCGAAATCGACTCAATCACCGACGCCGCTTGCTCGAGCGACAGCGACAACTGTTCCTCGCTGGCCTCGGCTTCGGCGCGTGCGCGATCGCACAGATCCGCTGCCTCATGCAAGCGCAGCGCGGCATCCTCGGCGATCACGGTCGCGTTCACGCAACCTCCATCTGCGGCGCGCGCGCCGCAATCTCAACGAACGCATCGCGCAGTTCGCGAATTTGGGCCGTGAGTCGCTCCAGCATCCGGACGTCCGGAGCGATTCCCATCGTCTGGAGCTGACTCAGCTGGAAAACGTAAATCGACGAGAGCTGGCGCGCGATCGCACCGCCACGGTTGAAGTCCAGTGTCGCGAGCAGCTCGCCGAGGATGTCACGGGACTTTTCGAGAGCCAGCAACATCACGTCGGCACGGGAGGCGACTGCGGCGATGCGCGCGCGGGTCATGGCCGCGAGCAGCCCGTCGAACGTAATGATCAACAAGCGCTCAGGGGCAGCGGAGAGAATCTCCGTCTCGCGGTACTTGTTGGTCATCATCCCAGGGTGGCTCACGGGTCGTCTCCGTTGGTGTCTCTCACAGTATCGACTACTTCGACGAACTCTGAAGTGCGGTGATTTGGGACGTGAGCGCGTTGCCCATGCTCTGCGCCTTCGACATCGCCGATTCCATGGCAATGAACTGTTTTGTGAGTGCGGACTTACGCGCATCAAGTCGCGTCTGGATGTCCGTCATGCGCTTGTCGAGTGCGCTCGCTTGGGTATCGGCGGTGTCGGCCTGTGTGGTGGCGCTGCCGGTGCCCGTTGCAGAGATCGAGTCGGCAATCGACGCCAGCTGCCCGCCAACGCCTAAACTCAGCGCGAGTGTCCCCACGCTCCGTGCGGTAGAGCCCGTGTACTGAATCGTGACGCCCTCACTCGCATCGCCCTTTGCACCGGTGAGGAACTGTCCGCGCCCGACGCCCGCGACCCCGTTGATCGTTCCCGCCACATCAGACCCCGCATACGGTCCTGCGGCGAGCCCGAGTGCCGCGGTTCCATCACCGCCCGCCCCCGCGGTGTATGCGATTGTAAACCCACTCGACGACCCTGCATCGCTCCCGAGAATCCGCAGTTGATTGCCCGCTGTACGCGATGCCGCCAGTCGCATGCGCTGTGCACCGAACAGCCCATTCAATCGCTGCACGATCGCATCGAGCGAGTCGCCGTTTGCGAGGCTGATCGAGCCATTGAGGCCAGTCGCGCTGTCCTTGAGGGTCATCGTGTCGGCGTCTCCCGACGTCGCATACGTCGACAACACGGCACCGGTCGCATCAGCCGGCGTTGCCACGTGTGCAATCGCAATCGCATAGGGCGCCGCGAGCTGCGTCGCTTTCGCCGACGTACGCGCGCTCACAAACGATACCTCGGAGTCCGAGGGTGCGCCCGTCATCGTGAACAGCCGCTTGATCTCGTCAAAATTCGTCGCAAGCTTGGCCTTCAACGTGACCGCGTCAAGCGACAGTGTGCCCTTGGAGTCGTGCTGGAGGCCGGCGGTGGCTGCCGTGAGGTAGCTCCCTGACAATCCGGTGACGTTACTAATGAGACTCGACGTCAGCGACGAGCCCATCGAGCGCAGCGTGCTGTTGTTCGCCAATGGGCCGCCTGCGGCTCCGTTCGAGGTGATAAACGAGCGCACCGCGTTATACGCCGTGGAAAAGTCGGTCAGCGTCTTCGTAATCGCGTCAGGATCGCGTGCGATGGTCACGTCGACCGCGGTCCCAAGTTCAGCGGAGGTGAGTGACAACGTGACGCCACTGATGGCATCACTGATCGTATTGGATCCCCGCGTGACATACTGCCCGTCGATCATTAACTGCGCGTCGGCGCCCGCCACAAGCTGCCGACTCCGTCCCGTGCTTCCATAGCTAGCCGAAAGTGCGCCGAACGAATCCGTTCCGCCCGACGCATGCGTCACCGACAGCGACATCGCGAGGCGAGAATCACCAGCCGTGCCGTCTGTCACAGTAAGACGCCCCGCACTGATCGCGGCGCTTGCCGATCGCGTGTTGGCGCCGAAACCACTGTCTGAGGCATTGATCGCCGTGAGCAAATCGCCAAGTGTGCTATTCGCGCCGGCCGTAAACATTTTGTTGACCGTCGAGCCGTCGCCTGAAGTGCCACCAAGAGAAATCTGGTCTCCAGTCGCGAGTGCCATCGAGGTCCCATCCCTCGCAAGATCGGATAGGCGCGTGGTTGCATCGGCAAAGGCGCCACTCGTGGCATCAGTAAAAGCCGACGCACTCCCAAGTACCTGCGTAATCCCGGCGCGACCAGGCTTCGTAAAGCCAAGTGCTGCCAGTGTTGCGGCGCTATTGGAGGCGTCAGCGGGATCCCCTTCGATCGTCGCCGTCGTTGAGAGTCGGTAGGCGGTGCTGCCGTTCAACGCCTCAGACTTCACCGAAGCGGAGCCCGCATCGCCAGTCGCGGCGTTGATCTTCTGCGCGATAGTGGCCAGCGAATCGACCGAAAAATCAACGCGAATGATTTGCCCGTTGACGCGGATGCTCGACGGCCCTGGCAATGGAATCCCGAGCAAGGTCGCAATCGCGGCGGTGCTGCTCGAAAGACGGTTGCTCTGAGTCCCACCCGATGCGGAGCGGTTCGCGACGGTCGTGCCATCCGTCAGTCCGAGGGCCTGCAGCGTGCCGCTTCCGTCGTCAAGCATCTCGACGCCGGACGAGCCGGCACTCGCGCTGGTGAGCACGAGTCGCGCGCCGCCCCCTGTTGAGAGCAGCGACGCCGACACCCCGCTCGGCGTGGTTCCCGCGTTCGCCGCGTTGATCTTGTCTCGGAGGTTGGTCAGTGAATCATTCGCCGCAACCGTCACGGCACGACCGCCAAGCGAGAGCTGACCGGTGAGCCCAAGCGCCACGGTTGCATCAGCGACCACGTTGCCGCTGACCTTCTCCGCCTTCGCGAGCGATATCACCTCAACGGAATACGACGCAGGAACGGCT
>Ga0214919_10001882_pt1 | contig 33701 bp, 22 predicted proteins | sample LL1503_MetaG_FD_177994 | JGI IMG/M metagenome (GOLD analysis project Ga0214919, IMG submission 177994) | Freshwater microbial communities from Lake Lanier, Atlanta, Georgia, United States - LL-1503 | ecosystem: Environmental > Aquatic > Freshwater > Lake | place: USA: Georgia | collected... | reverse complement strand
TATGTATTGTTCCGTGTGAATCTAAATTTGTTATTAAAGGTGATGATGAATATAAATTAAATGATAGTGTTAAATACCCAAATCATTTTATAGGTTTAGACCAATCACATATGTATAAAGACTGGGCACCATATTTCTTATATTTATTATTTGAAAGATACAAAGCATTAAAAGCTAATAACTTTAAATATTCTACGCCAGATAAAATTACTATAGCAACACGCAAATACCAGGATGAGGCAAATATGTATACTGATTTCTTTAATCAAAAGGTAGAAGAAGCACCAGGCTATAAAGTCGATTTAATAACACTTTATACCGAGTTTCAGCAATTTGTAGGGCGTGATTTTAAAACTATTAAATCAACATTTATGACGCAAATGGAGCGTTTAATTGGTAAAGCAAAAGGTAAAACAAAAGAATATCACGGGTTTCGCATACTAGGCACAACGGGAGAGCAAATTGAACCTATTGATTCTAATATATAAATATTAAACATATAATCTGTTAATTTGTTAAATTTGTTAAGTTGTATTATATTATTTTTTATTTTTTTATTATTTATTATTTATTATTTAAGTATTAAGTTTTTAGACAAAACTTATTTATATAATAAAATTGAATATTATAAAACATAAAATATAAAACATAAAATATAAAATATAAAATATAAAACATAAAATATATAATAATATATACATACTATAAAATGAATACAACAACTATACCAAAACTAGTAAAAAATATAGAAAACTTAATTACAATACGAAAAAAACTTAATTCTACTAAACCAATTATTAAATGGGTGGGTGGTAAAACACAAATTATAGACAAAATCATTGATGAATACACTACGACTATGACACATTATCATGAAATATTTATTGGTGGTGGGAGTGTTTTATTAGAATTATTGTCCTATAAAAAAGCAGGTCATATAACTATTACTGGTACTATAAATGCTTATGATATTAATGAAACTTTAATATCTTTATATAAAAATATTCAGTCTAATCATAATGAACTTTACACTATATTAAAACAAATAATTGATGAATTTAATTCTTGCTCTAATGATGAAAATTCTGTTTTAAATAGAAAACCTACAAATTTAGAAGAAGCACTAAATAAACCAGAAAACTACTATTATTGGTCTCGTATAAAATATAATAATCTATCTTTAATAGAAAAAAATAGTATTCTAGGAACAGCATTATTTATATTTTTAAATAAAACTTGTTTTCGTGGTGTATATAGAATAGGTCCTAATGGTTTTAATGTTCCATATGGTAATTATGCACAATCCGAAATTATTAATAAAGAACATTTACAAGAAGTTCACGACCTAATACAAGGCGTTATATTTACACACTGTGATTTTTCAGTTCCATTACAAAAATGCGTTGGTGATGTTGCTAATGGTGATGTCGCTAATAGTGGCGATTTCATCTATCTTGATCCACCTTATGCTCCTGAAAATAGTAAGTCATTTGTAGGATATAATAAGGATGGATTTGATTTAGAACAACATAAAAAACTCTTTGGTTTATGCAAAGAATTACATACAAAAAAAATAAAATTTGTAATGAGTAATGCTGATGTTGAATTACTAAAAGAGCATTTTCCGCACGAAATATATAATATACAATCTATTATTGCTAAAAGAAGTATTAATAGTAAAAAACCAGGTTCACAAACACAAGAATTAATAATTAAAGGTGGATTTTAATAAAAAGCCTTTCTAAAAAATATTTTTAATTATGTTTTTGACACGGCTTTTTCTAAAAGCTGTAATTTATATCTATTAAATGAAACACATTTTATACTTGTTAAATCTAATGGATTTGTAAATATAAATTTCCATATATATATAATATTTTCATAAGTAGTAATAAATAATGTTATTATTTCTTTTTTTTCTTTTACATAATCATATATAGTTCTATATGGATAATAAAGTTGCCTAATATTAAAATTATTTATTTTATTTGTTTTACATTCAATTACTAATATTTTATTTTCACTTTCATAACAACCATCGGTTTCATATTGAGAACCTTTTACATCTATATTTTTATCTCCTAATTTCATATTAAAATTACATCTATGACGACCATTCAATAATGAACCAAATAGTATAGGTTCATTCAAATATTCTTTAGTTTCAAATAGACCACTATATCTTAAATTATCTAAATTAGAACTTTCACTTTGACCTATATTTAGTATAAGTGATTTAATATTACGACATATTTCAATTATTGATGTTTCACTTTTATATTCTAAATCATAATAAATATGTGTTTTTGTTAGTAAATATTCACCATTTTTTATAGATATGATACATATATTATAAGTTTTAAATATGGGTGGTAATGTATCATATGTATCGTGTTTGCATAATAATCTAGGTTCAAATTGACTTTTCTTTCCTTTCCAAGTATCTTTTGCGTTTTTTATATCTTTAGATGTTATTATTTTTTCATCAATACCTTTATAATTAATAGTATTTAATATATGTTCCCAGATAGTTATAGTATTAGTATCTGTAATAGTATTAAACTCATATTCTTCAATAGTATTTTCATCACTATTTAAATTTAATTTATTTAATTTATTAATTATTTGTGTTATTTTTGTTATTTTTGTTATGTACTACTTTATTTTTGGTTAAAATTTTAATAAAAACTTATTTATATATTTATATATTTATATATTTATATTCAATTTTTTATATGTTAATAATATTGTTTCTAGCAGTTAATAATATAGTCTTCTAGAATATAATAATATAGTCTTCTAGGATATAATATATATAGTTTATAACAATTATTAAATAATTTGCTTCTAGTAGTTATTAAAATAGTCTTCCAGGATATAATATATAGTGTTTATAGCAATTATTAAATAATTTGTTTCTAGAAGTTAATAATATAGTCTTCTAGGATATAATATATAGTGTTTATAACAATTATTAAATAATTTGTTTCTAGCAGTTAATAATATAGTCTCCCAGGATATAATATATAGTATTTATAACAATTATTAAATAATGTGTGCCTAGCAGTTAATAATATAGTCTTCTAGGATATTAAAAATAACTAAATAACTTATAATATATATTCTCATTTAAGAATAAATATAAAAAACATAATAAAAACATTAAACATTAAAAATAATAACAATAATAAAAAAAATAAAAAGAATATAATAATAATAATATATAAATAATTAAATAAATTATTATTATGAATATATTTATATTTAATCGTGGTTTGCGTATAGTTGATAATACAACATTAATAAAACAGATTAAAACATATGGTAATATTGTGCCTATATTTATATTTCCACCAGAGCAAATAGACCCAGTAATTAATACATATTTTAGTAATAATTGCGTCCAGTTTATGATTGAATCATTACACGAATTATATAATGATATTAAAAAGTATAATGGTGAATTATATTTTTTTAAAGGTACAAATATAGATGTATTAAACGCATTACATAAGTATGAAATGATTAATTCAATTGGTTTAAATTTTGATTATACGCCATATGCTAGACAGCGTTCAGATGATATACACCAGTTTTGTAAATCTAATAAAATTAATTTTTTAGAATATGAAGATTATTTAATACATGATATATTAGATAAAAAAATAAATAAACTAGATGGCACGCCATATTTAAAATTTACACCTTTTAAAACACATTGTATTAATACATTAACAGTACGCCCAGTTGATAAATTTAATGAATTTAAATTTTACAAATTAAAACACCTAAGTATAAGCAAGCAATCGGCATCACAGGCACACGATCAAGCGCAACATATTAAATATAATATACCTCTAGATACAATTAATACATTTTATAAAGAAAACGTAAATATTAATGTTAGAGGAGGACGTATTAATGGACTTAAAATAATAAATAATATTGGTAAATTTAAAACATATCAAGAGCAACGCGATACACTTATTTATAAAACAACTTTCCTAGGCGCATATATGCATTTTATGACGATATCAATACGTGAAGTATATCATAAAACAGCAAATGCTTTAGGCGTTCATTGCGGATTAATTAGCGAATATTACTGGCGCGATTTTTATGCGGGTATTACATTTAATTTTAAACACGTTTTACAAGGCCAGCTTTGTGGTTCTAGGCGCAAAGATGGATACGGAGACGCCCAGCTTTGTGGTTCTAGGCGCAAAGATGGATACGGAGACGCCCAGCTTTGTGGTTCTAGGCACAAAGATGGATACGGAGACGCCCAGCTTTGTGGTTCTAAACACATAATTGGGGGTGGGCAATTAGGTGGTTCTAGGCACATAATTGGGGGTGGGCAATTAGGTGGTTCTAGGCGCAAAGATGGATACGGAGACGCCCAGCTTTGTGGTTCTAAGCGCCTTATTAACTTAAGTTATAAACAACCGTATGATAATATTAAATGGATAACAAATAAAAAATGGTTTGATGCTTGGTGTAATGGTTCTACAGGATTCCCCGTAATTGATGCTGCAATGAATCAATTAAATACTATAGGTTTTCAACATAATCGGTGCAGAATGCTAGTTGCATCATTTCTTACTAAAGATATGCATATTGATTGGCGTAAAGGTGAAAAATATTTTGCTACTCAATTAGTGGATTATGATGTTATGTCAAATAATCAAGGTTGGATGTGGTCTACCGGTAATGGCACTGACGCACAACCATATTTTAGAATATTTAATCCCTGGACGCAACAAATAAAATTTGATAAAAACTGCGAATATATTAAAAAATGGATACCTGAATTACTAGACATTCCAAATGCTGATATTCATACTTGGCACTTACCTGCTATACATAATAAATGGTTAGCAACTGGCGTAAAATATTACAAACCAATATTAGACCATAATACAGAACGCGATTTAACACTAACAATGTATAAAGCCATAAAAGAATAATCAGAGTAAAAAGAGTAAATAGAGTAAATAGAGTAAAAAGAGTAAATAGAGTAAATAGAGTAAAAAGAGTAAATAGAGTAAAAAGCATAAACAGGAGTAAAAATATTTATAATTTTTATTAAAAAAAATATTATATATATATAAATAATTAATAAACTTATAAAATAATATTTTAAAAATAATATTGTAAAAATGATTGATTATAAAAAAGAAGTTGTAATTCGAAGTATTAAAATGTTAGATATTGGTTGTTTAACAATATTATATTTTACAATTGGTTATTTTGTATCATATGCTATAAATTTAATGTATAATGATTTTTATCCTAATGATACACATAATAAAACTATATTGTTTCTTGAAGTATGTTCGCAAGTATTTATATTAGGTATTATAATATATATTATTAGAAATATTATACAATTAATTCCATTTCCATTAAATGGTATTTATGGTTATAAGCATAATAAAGTACCAGAATTTCACGAAGGGGGCATTGCTTTAGGTTTTGGTGTATTTTTTGCACAAGAAAATATAAAATTAAAAATGGCATATATTTTAAATAATTCTAATACAGTATCTATACAGGATGATAATGACTAGGATGACTTTATGCCTTAAATAAATAAATTGTTGTATATGATGTAATTGTTAATAATATAAATAAAATAAATACAGTAAAAAGTGATTCTGCTTTTATTAAACCTATAAATATTATTATAAGTAATATAATAATACTAATTAAAATATTAATATCATCCATTATTTAATTTAATATTTTTATTATTTTTATTATTCTTATTATATATGTATAATAAAATAATTACTAATATTTATTATTAATAATAATAATTAAAATATTATATAATAATAATAATAATAATTTATTTAAAATGACAAAACAATATACGTTAAAAAAAAAGGCAAGTGTTAATCACAAAAATACTAAATTGCGTTCTTCTTCTACATCACGTTCATATAATTTACAAAAATATCGTAAAAATAAGACTGTAAAGAAAGCAAATGGTGCTAATAGGTTAAAGTTAACTAATTTAAGGGGGGGGGTTAAGTGGCCGTCGTGGTGGCGGTGGGGGAGGAAGAGAGAGATAGCACCCCCACTGCCACCACGACGGATGACAGCGTGGGCTAACACGGAAAATGTTCAGGAGAAATCTAACGTACTTACATTAACGACTGGTCATGAGCCTAATACTGGTAGTGAGCATAAGACTGGTGTGCTCAACAAACATGGTGCTATGACAAAACAAAAAATAAAAGAGCGTAACGCAGCAAAAGCAGCAAAAGCAGCAAAAGCAGCAGCAGCAGCAGCAGCAGCAGCAGCAGCAGAAGCAGCAGCAATTGAACAAAGGTTAACAAAGTTAAAGACACATAATGACGCTCTTAAAAAGACACCTAACATTATTGCATTTACACATTTATGGTATAAGGTTTGGCCTGATCATGGTGCACCTACACCTAAAAATTACCACATATTTAGAATATATTTGTTGGAATGTTATTATGCTATTACAAAACACAGCACGTATGATACAACTGTAATACATTGCTCGGCAGGTGTTGGACGTTCAGGTACAATTTATATTTTATTACAATGCATGTTTAAATATGGTGTAGAATGTATTTATGAAAAAATGCCAAACGAATCACACACAGATGCCATTACTATTGATACTATTATTGATATGATTACAGAAGCAAGAAAATACAGAGTATCAATTGTGCAATCCAAAGAACAATTTATGTTTATTTTAATGATGTTGGGTTTAAGATCAACATCATCAACATTAACAAAAAAAGAACAAGAAGCACAAACAGAAGCTGACAACAAAAAATATAATGCTATTAAACAAATCGTTGATACCTACACGCAAACCGAGGGTAAAGAAAACGCCGGTAAAAACCGATATAAGAATATAATACCATATGATTACAATATAGCTAATAATAACGAGAAGTTTTATATTAATGCATCAGTAATGGAACCATTTTATCTTAATTCAATGCGCGCAGACGCATTTAATGTAATATTAGCACAAGGACCTAACGACTCGACATTGCAAGAGTTTTATAGAATGTTAGACTGTTATAACGTAAAAACTATTATTATGCTAACGAATTTAATAGAAGGCAGCACAAACAAATGTGCAGCTTATATTAGTCTTAATTCGACAGGTATTGATTCGAAAATTATGTCTGACAAATCTCATAGCGACAACTATGAGATTTGTGAATTAAAGTTAACAAAAGATAGCACTAACAAAAATAATTTTACTTTAGTTTATGAGCCTCAACCTATAAACGCCTGTAGAACTGACAAAAGTAATTTTACTTTAGATTATATAAAAGATAACCTTAAGGAAACTCCGGTTATGCAACCGGTGAATCCGATCAAGTGGTTTGACAATAACCCGCTTAATGAATCATCATCATCTGATAATCCTAATAATCCTAATAATCCTAATAATCCTAATTTCGAAAGTGTTGTTATGGATGCTAAGCGCATACCACAAGAAATATTTTTCAGTAGTGACGAATTCAACACACGTTTTGGTACGCGTGGATGGTTTCCGCAACGCACTTACTGTAATATTAAACTTACAAAATATCCTAATATATTTTTGTGTTTTTGTAGGGATGTTGTATCCCAACAAGGCAAAAAAGGCACAAACACTTATACATTTTATATATTAATACCATCAATAATGAAACCAAGAGAATCCGTACAAACATATAATATTACGTTTGACTTTGTATCTGGATACGACATAAACGAAAGCTCTATTACAATGTTATTTGACAGAGCTGACGCTTACGTTTGCAACATAAAAAAGGAAAGTATTAAAAACGACAAAGATAAATCATATGAAATACCACCAGACACTATGTGCATTCTGCCTATACAAGATAAAGATATTAAAAGTATTGAAAGTATTGATAAACTTATGAACTGGAGCACCGACGGAACAGACATAACTGTTAACTCAGTAACTTTAAAAATGTTCGATTATGCCAACAATCAAATAATATATAAAGATACAACTAAAGAAGAAAATGAAGTTAACGAACTAGTAAGCAAAATATTAAACATAGATGGCAGCATCGTGAGGACAGTATCAACATCAAATGATAAAACTACGAATTCAACCAACGCACAAGTTAGCATAGCTAAAATTGAAGCAAACTTTATTTATTATAGTACAACAAAAATATTTAAACGCGGAGCTACTTGTAAGACATATAATATAAATAATAATAATAAAGCAAAACCCAAATAATTTAATTTATTATTGTTATTATTTTTATTTTTTTAATATATTTTTTTTTGATTTATATAAAATATTATTAAAAATTAAAATATTATATAATAATAATATTATAATAATAATAATAATAATATTTAATTTAAAATGCCAAAATTATATACATCAAAAAACACATACTAGTATGAAAAGAAAAAATACTAAAACACACCATAAAAATACATTGAATAAATGTCGTAAAAATAAATCACTAAGGAAAAGCAATTAGCACATTCTACAAATAATAATACATTTTTCAGTATTCGGATTAACACTATGAATATAATTACATTTATGATCACGTTTTACACTAACGCTAATGAATCTTTTACAATAATAGGGGTTGGATTTAAATATTATTAATTATTCTGATAATAATAAAATTAAAAATATAATTCTTGTTGCAATAAACATAATTAATAGTATTCAACCAAATAGGCACAAAATACTTATATATAACCTATTTAATATTCTATTTATAAAAATAATTGAATCACTCTACAGCATCCATATACTCAACAATATTCATATGATTCAATATTAATACATTAATAATATTTTTATTATGTATTGTTTTGTTTTGTTTTTTATTATTAATTGTGTGCCCGTTTAAACATAAACCATTAATAAACCATTAATAAAACATTAATAAAACATTTAATAAATTAATATTTATTTTAATAGTTCTACCAGTATGGGTTTATGGTCTGATGCCAAATATTTAACGTGTGGTATATGTATATTTAATGGTTTATTATAAGTATCTATTACGTGGTCGTAATGTGTAGTTCGATTTATACAACACGTCAATATATGTTTTTGATGATAATAAAAATCAATATTATCTAAATTTATAGTATTTGGTAATGTATTTGAACTAAATTTTTTAATATCATAATTGAAATCACCTGATATAATATATCGCGTTTGCGTATTATTATTAAATGTATTATTAATTGTATTATTAATTGTATTATTAAATGTATTTGTATTATTAAACATATTATTAATAGCTTGTTTTACTGTCATTATTAATGTTTGTAATTTATTATAAACAGTATTGCCATTATAATGTCCTAAATGAACATTAATTAAACATATATTGTTTGAAAATAATATTGCCATCCACGGTCGCCCTTTTTCAAATTCCCCCTTTATTATTTTTATACATTTATATTTACTATTCCAAAAAGTTGCTAAACAATCTAAACCGGATGCGTGCGTTTGAAATAACATTTTTGAAAGTTTAGGGCATTGTTTTATTAATTGTTTATAATCAGATGCTTCTTGTAATGTTATAAAGTTAGCAGGGTTTTCATTAATAACATTACCAATATTTGATACACAAATTGAATTGTGTTTTGGATCATTTATATCTGTATTATTATTACATAAATCCCAATGTTTATCAGAACCCGTCATAGACTCCCACGAAATATTATATGATAATATGCTAATATGCTTACGTTTATGTATTTTGCTCTGTGTTTGCTTAATATTACCTCCTAACATTTTATTATTGTTTCTAGCAGTTTTCTTTTTCATATCATTATTATTGTTTATTATTGTTTATTATTGTTTATTATTGTTTATTATTGTTTATTTAGATTTTAATTTAATGTTAATTTAATGTTAATTTAATGTTAATGTGTATTAATTTGTAGTGGGTTGTATTGGGTTGTATTGGGTTGTATTGGGTTGTATTGGGTTGTATTGGGTTGTATTGGGTTGTATTAATTAATTTGTAAATGCTAATCCCGCCATACCTGATAATATACGTAATACATTATAATTTGTGGCATATACGCGTATTTTTGCTGTATCGGCAGTTGGTGATGTTAATGCCGATGTATATGTTGCAGTTGATATATTTAATTTTAATTGTGCGATATCAATACGTGAAAAATTACACGTTCCGCTTGGTTGGTGTTCCTCAGGTTTTAAAGCAAATGAATATACATTTATACCGATTGCTGGGCAGTTTTCGTGGCATTCTTGTGGTATTACAGTATTAAAATAGCGCCCTTCACGTGCTGTTAATCTATCGTGTCCGTTAAGCATAACTTTTGCTAATTCAGTGGGGTTTTCTCCGCTATCAAAAACGGGCAAATGAGCAGTCCATGCACGATTTGATACGTTGCTTGTTGTATTAAATAAATCATCAAAATATAAACCATTTATTGATACACTACCATTTACTCCTGATTTACCAGCAGTTGAAACGCTACCATTTGCGGTGCCACTCATTGGTAGACTTGAATACCAGTTTCCAACATTAAAAGCTGCGGTTCCTATACCGCCTCCGAGTGGGTCTTGTGGTGTGCCTGAAAAATATGTATAATCGATTGAGTCTGTAAAATTAAACCATTGTTTGCCACCGTAATTATTCATTAAAGACGTATTAATTAAACTGTCTTTTTGTATTGTCCATATAAGTTCTTTAACAGGATGAGTAAATGCCATTTTAACTAATTCCGAAGTGCTATTAATAGGCATATCACCTGTAAATTGTAATTGTTCTATTAAGTATTCATGACTTGCCTGTGCAAATCGCCGACGCTCGTCTGTATCTAAATAAATATAATCAACCCACAATGATACATCGCCTAAATCACCTGGAACACGATTTGAATGACTAGCCCAATAGCAATCTTGAACATTTGCTAAATTTAGATTAATTTGTATATCGTGATATTGTAAAGCAATTAATGGTAGTGCCAGTCCTACATTACGATTAAACCAAAATCGTAAAGGTACATATAATGTAATGCTAGGGGTTGTATCTGTTGTTGATTGAACCAGTTTTGGTACATTTCCTGCCATTGTTGCGTATCCTGCTTGATGACCGAATGTTTGTGTTAATTCATTCCATATATGCAACCAATGTCCGTAGTGTCTATCAATGCGCTGACCGCCGATAACAATTTCTGCTTGTTGAACAATAATATGACTTAACCAATTTAACCATCTAAATTGTGTTGAACCATTACTAGCAACCGCGGGTAATTTAATAGTAATATACATTCGATATAGTAAGTCGCCATTGCGAGCAATTGTAGCACTAACAGAATGTCCCCAGTTTGCGATACCATTAAATACTTGTTGTATTGGTTCTATTGAAAAATTAGTATGACGTCTATAAACAACTTTAAAAAATGTTATTTGTGGATTTCCTGTAAGATATACATCTTGTGAGCCATATGCTACTAACTGCATTAATCCTCCTCCCATATTTAATTAAATTAATTAAGAATTAATGATGAATTAATTATATATTATATTATTTAATTATATATTTAATTATATATATATACTTATATAAACTTGTGTTTTTATAAACTTGTATTTTTATAAACTTGTGTTAACTTAAAAAACAATTAAAAACATATGTAAAAAATTATATAACTATATTTTAGATAAATTAGATAAAAGTTTTACAGCATCATTTTCAAAATAAAAGATAATAAATCCAGAACCTATACCAATTAATCCTCCAACACTTACTTGTTGTATAGTATGACATCCTTCAATATATACCCTACTATATGAAATATAGATTGCTACACACATAATTACTATACAATATAATACTAACCATATATAATTATATATTGTTATATTGTTATTATGTGTTGCATTTGTTGCATTTGTTGCATTTGTTGCATTTGTTGCATTTGTTGCATTTGTGTTTTGATTATTATAAAAATTGTTAATTACTTTACATATTATATATGTTGCAACAGTCCACGCGGTTTGACTATGCCCGCTAGGCATTCCATAACTTGATGATATCTTATTATCTAATGTAAAAGCACACGAATTTTCACCTAGAGGGCGTTCCCCTATACCTAATATAGGTAATCTTGTTTTATTCAATAATTTATACAATGGTTTTGCAATCGCATTTTTAAATATCCAATTAGACCCTATTACTAAAAAAAAACATATAAACAAATATATTGATGATGGTGATTGCATTATAATACATTTTAACATTATTATAATATATATTATAACTGGTGATACCCTAGATAATGTAGGTAATAATTCTTGCCGTTTATCCATTCTAGTAGTTTATTGTGTTTTTGTGTTTATGTGTTTTTGTGTTTATGTGTTTTTGTGCTTTTGTGTTTTTGTGTTTTTGTGTTTTTGTTATTTATTATTAGTATTTATTATTAGTATTTATTATTAGTATTTATTATTAGTATTTATTATTAGTATTTATTAATAGTTTATTAGTTTCGTTATCCTAGGAGACTATTTTTTAATCTGCTAGAAACACATATTTAGAATTTGTTAATAGTTTATTAGTATTTGTTAATAGTTTATTAGTATTTATTAATAGTTTATTAGTTTTGTTATCCTAGATGACTATTTTTTAATCTGCTAGAAACAAATATTTAGTATTTGTTAATAGTTTATTAGTATTTGTTAATAGTTTATTAGTATTTATTAATAGTTTATTAGTATTTATTAATAGTTTATTAGTATTTATTAATAGTTTATTAGTATTTATTAATAGTTTATTAGTTGCGTTGTCCTAGAAGACTAATTATTAATCTGCTAGAACACAATATTTAGAATTTAGTAATAGTGTATTAGTATTTATTAATAGTGTATTAGTATTTATTAATAGTTTATTAGTTTCGTTGTCCTAGAAGACTATTTATTTATAAACTCTTAAAAAAAATAATCTTCTAAAACTATTTATTTAATATACTTACTTTAATATTTAATAATTTTATATTAGGCAAGTTATGCAAGTTATGCAAGTTATGCAAGTTATGCAAGTTATACACGTTATACACGTTATACACATTTACAAATTTACGCATTGCTCTATTAAGTATAATGTATCAATTAAACCTAGCATACAATTATAAGTGCGGGCAGTAGAATATTGTTTATCAGTTAATTTGCCAGCACCATGCTTATTAGCATTATTTTTATTAGTATTATACCATTCATATTGTTTATTATTATATAATGTCATATTATAATTTATAAAGTTATTTACAATTATATCAATTATATGTGGTGCAATATCTTCATATTGTGGTGAATTGCGTAATAGGATATTAATACGTGCTTCTAATAAATCGCAAAATTTCTGTTTTTGTATTGATGGGCGATGAACACTTGTTAATGTATCTTTAATAAATACAAATGAATGATTATTAAATGTTTTATTTAGTCTTTCAACTAGCAGATATTTAATATCAATAAGCGCAAAATTTACTTTAAACGGTTTAATAGTATTAAATAATCTAAATAATTGTTTTGTATCATTGTGTATTGGTGTACTTGCTTTATATAATTGAACCCAAAATAACATATGTGAACACGTTTGCTTTGCTAATAATATTTTAATACATTCTAGGCGATGATGTCCATCTATTATTTCTAGTAAATTAGTTGGTGTATCAGTTAAATACTCTGTATATTCAATTACTGCGATTGGGCACGGAAAATATAATAAATTATTATTTTCTATATACATTACCATATTATTAATATGTTCAATATTTAATTGTGTATTTATTGCTGTTGTTTTTATTTTACTAAATTTTGTAATTGTTGCTATATCATTTAATAAATAATGTTCACATTTAATATCGCTTTTATCTGGTTGCGCTTTATTAAATACAGTATTCTTATATGCTATAAATTCTGGTGATGTATTAGAATATGTTTTTATTTGTAATTGATTAGATTCACTAGGATCACTAGATTCACTTTCCATAGGAACTGGATTTATATGTAAGGCAGATAGCTGAGGCATATGATACATTTGAGATGCGAGCATGTTGTCTAAGCTATGAGCATCATAAAATATATCAGTTACATTTTGAACTGGTGGTATTAAAAATGTATTTACAGAAGAAGAAAACATTTCTAATTAATTTAGATACTTAGATACTTAATACAACTACCTTAAATAATAAAATAATAAAATAATAAAATAATAAAATAATATTATTAAAATATAAATCAATTTTAATTTTACAACTATATTTATAATTTATTGTGCTTTGTCTGTGGAATTTAGTAAAACCTATTTTTAGAATTTATGTTATCCTGGCAGATTATGTTTTATCTGCTAGAAACAAATATTTAGAATTTATTAATAATTTATTAGTATTTGTTAATAGTTTATTAGTATTTATTAGTATTTATTAATAGTTTAATAGTTTCGTTATCCTAGGAGACTATTTTTTAATCTGCTAGAAACAAATTTTTAGAATTTATTAATAATTTATTAGTATTTGTTAATAGTTTATTAGTATTTGTTATCCTAGAAGAGTATTTTTTAATCTGCTAGGAACAATTATTTAGTATTTATTAATAGTTTATTAGTATTTGTTAATAGTTTATTAGTTTTGTTATCCTAGAAGACTAATTATTAATCTGCTAGGCACAATTATTTAGTATTTATTAATAGTTTATTAGTATTTATTAATAGTTTATTAGTATTTATTAATAGTTTAATAGTTTCGTTATCCTAGGAGACTATTTTTTAATCTGCTAGGCACAATTATTTAGTATTTATTAATAGTTTATTAGTATTTATTAATAGTTTATTAGTATTTGTTATCCTAGAAGAGTATTTTTTAATCTGCTAGAAACAAATATTTAAAATTTAGTAATAATTTATTAGTATTTGTTAATAGTTTATTAGTATTTATTAGTATTTATTAGTATTTATTAATAGTTTATTAGTATTTGTTAATAGTTTATTAGTTTTGTTGTCCTAGAAGACTATTTTTTAATCTGCTAGAAGACAATATTTAGTATTTATTAAACAAATATAATAATATAATAATAATAGTAATTTAATATTTATTAATACATAATATTATTATATAATATAATATAACTTGCAAAACTTATTAATTAACCCTAGTAATCCCTAACCCAGCAATTATGAATTTAGAATTAGAAACGTGGGATATTATCGATTCGTATTTTCGTGATATCCCGAATTATTTAGTTAGGCACCATATTGATAGTTATAACGATTTTATACAAAAAAAAATACCGTCAATTATTAAAAACTTTGCTAATGATGCACCATTTATATTAATTGATAAAGATGACGATACAATTATATATGAAATTAAATTATATTTTGGAGGTAAAGCAAGCGACCGATACAAAATAGCAAAACCAACAATTATCAATTATCCAAATGGAGATATCAAACAATTATATCCAAACGAAGCACGATTAAAAAAATTAACATATGGGTTTGATATATTTATTGATATTGATGTTGAATATACTATTAAAAAGAACGGCACAATAATATTAGATAAAGCTGAAAGCACACGAACAGAACTTATAAAAGATATTTATTTAGGTAAAATACCAATTATGTTAAAATCAGATACGTGTGTATTAAGCACAGCAACTGATGTATTATTAACACAAATGGGGGAAGATAAATACGATATAGGTGGATACTTTATTATTGATGGTGCTGAAAAAGTCATAGCATCACAAGAGCGTAAAGCAGAAAATATTATATTTTTAAATACTATACCACAATCAACAGGTACAGAGAAATACACGCACATAGCAGAAGTAAAATGTGTTAATATGGAAAAATTATCAAATGCTCGTACAGTTAAATTACAACTAGAGACATATAGCAATTGCATAACTATACGTTTAGGACAACAAAAACCATTACTTAAAGAAATTGAAACACACGATCATAAAAAACGCGATGTTCCAATATTTATTATGTTTCGCGCATTAGGTATTGAAAGCGATAAACACATTTTACAATATATTATTGGCGATTTAAAAGGCACCCTCGCAGAACAAATGTTAGACTTATTACGCCCTAGCATTCTAGATCCATTTATATTAGAAGACAAAATATATGATAAAGAAAGTGCAGAAATCTATTTATATAAATTACCATCACGGTTAGCATCACAACAAATAAATACAGCAACAAAAGGCGACCATATATCAATTAAAAATGATAATACATATAAAGCATCATTATTAAGCACTTTATATGCAACATTTGATGAAGGTTTATTTCCGCATATTACAAATGCAAATGGCAATACTAATAAAGCAAAAGCATTCTATTTAGGTTATGTTATTCGTAAATTATTATTATTAAAATTAGGATTGGTTAAAGATACTGATAAAGACAATTTTACGAATAAACGTATTGATTTATCAGGATTTTTACTAGCAACATTATTCCGTGAAGCAATGGCACAGGTATTACGTGCATCACGTGTAGAAATTAACAGACAATATATATTTAATTATAAAGAATATAGTGGCAATAATATTGTTGATATTATTAATGAAACTAATATAACTAAAATATTTAATCGTGATATATTTAAAAAGCATTTTAATGGTGCTATTAAACGAGGTACTATAGGGCAAAAAGTGGGTATCGTTCAAGCATTAGACAGAAAATCATATAACTTAATGGTCGCACATATGCGGCGTATTATTGATAATGTTGTGGGAGGAGTAGTTGCAACCCCACGCAGGCGATTACACGCATCACAATATGGATGCGTATGCCCTGTAGAAACACCCGAAGGGCAAAAAGTCGGATTAAATAAAGGACTGGCAATAATCTCACATATTACATTTGGATGTAAAACACAACCCATATTACAATTTGTAATCAATGAAGGTACGGAATTAATAGACGATTTAATGCCAACGGAAATCCAACACTTATGTAAAATATTTATAAATGGTAATTGGATTGGATGCCATCGCAACCCATTATATTTATATAATATATGTTTATTATATCGACGTAATGGTTTAATAAACGTTTTTATATCTATTACTTGGGAACGCGCAACTAATGAAATAATAATATTTACAGATGGTGGGCGATTTGTGCGCCCATTATATATAGTTGAAAATAATAATATACTATTACAACCAAAACACATTAAAGATATAAATGCAAAGGTGCTTACATTTACGGATTTAGTTTCAGGATTTGCTAAGCGCACAGGCGAATATAATTATTATAATGATGAATTAGAAGATTTATCAAGTATTGGAATACATAAAACAGATAATCTATATATTGAAAAAATGCGAAATACACAGGCATTAATTGAATATGTTGATTGTAATGAATTAGACACTTGCATGTTATCAATCGGTTTTAATATTTCACCAACAAGCTTACAAAAATTTACACACGTTGAATTACACCCGAGTTTAATGCTATCATTTAATGCCCATTTACTACCATTTAGCGACCATAATGCGGGAGCGCGTGTTATATTTTCAAGCAAACATGTAAAACAAGGTATATCAACATATGCGATGAATTTTAATAATCGTATTGATACATCATCAGCAATATTAAATTATCCAGAAGTACCGCTAACGCAGGGTCGTTTATATAATGCAATAACACACGGAAAATATGGACAGGGGCAAAATATTTTTGTAGCAGTTGCTAGTTATAATTATAATCAAGAGGACGGTATTGTTGGTAATCAAAGTGCGATTGATATGGGATTATTTCATACAAGTAGTTTTAAATCGTATTATGATTTTGAACAAACCGACACACAAACTGGCGAAACTAGCACATTTTATAACCCCACATTTCAAACTGAAATGCCACATTATCCTACTGAGCTACCACCGAAATTACGTATGGATTATAGCAAAATTGATAAATACGGTCTGCCAATTAAAGGTAGTAGATTAGAAGATAATGATGTTGTTATTGGTAAATATATTAAATGTAAAGGCGCGGATTTTGATGGATCTGGGAATTCCTATAAAGATGTGTCAGAACAAACACGAATAGATACTAAGCAAACATATATTGATAAAGTGTATACCTGGCAAACAAATACTGCTGGTGATAGAGCAGTAAAAGTGCGAACTTGTAAAATTAAAGTACCTATAATGGGTGATAAATTTGAATCACGATGTGGGCAAAAAGGTACGTTAGGAAATATATTGAAAAAGGAGGATTTACCCTATACGGAAGATGGAATAATACCTGATTTAGTATTGGATCCATGTAGTTATCCTAAGCGTATGACGGTCGCCCAATTTATAGAAATCTTAGCAGGTAATCTATGCGTTGATTTAGGGTTTATTGGTACATATAATGCTTTTGACACTATTAATATTGAACAAATAAATGACATATTAGAAAACATTGGATTATCATCATATGGTGATCGGGTTTTATATAATGGTTTAACTGGTGAACAAATGGATGTTAATATATTTAGCGGTGTTATACATTATCAACGCTTATCGCTTTTGGTTGATGATAAAATAAATACACGAGTATCTGGTGCCCGTGAAAACGGTGTGCCTATTCCCGGAGGATTATATACAGTAAAAGAACGTCAAAGCGTTCACGGTCGGGCAAATGGTGGCGGGTTAAAATTTGGTGAAATGGAACGCGACGCATTGATTGCACACGGTATATATGGATTTATTAAAGAAAGTTATATTGAGCGTTGTGATAAGTTTATAATATATGTTAGTAAAGCATCTGGGGATATATCAATAGCAAATCCAATAAATAATATATTTTACGACAATATTACAGATAAGAAAACAACATATCAAATAAGCGATGGTATTAATATGCAACAATTTGATGACAATATTAATACTAATACTAATACTAATGCAAATATTACAACAGATAATATTTTAGGTGTAAATATGTATTATCAGCAATCAACCGATTTTATACAGTTAATAGTTCCATATACATTTAAATTATTTATACAAGAATTGCAGGGAATGTGCATGAATATAAAATTTAATGTGTCCCGCCTAAGACAATATATTAATAATATGAATGATGTAAATGATGTAAATGATGTAAATGATGCTATACATAATAATGATAGTAATAGCAATAGTAATAGCAATAGTAATAGCAATAGTAATAGTGATAGTAATATTAATAGTAGTAATAGTGATAGTGATAGTAGTGATAGTAATAGTGATAGTGATACAATGAATGATAAAAAAACACATAAACATAAATCAAAAGAACTAATTGAATTAAATAATTATGATATAGACATGTTAATGAATAAAAAAGAAACAGATAAGCGCGATGCCGATAATGTTAATAGTGATGAAGATACTAGCAATAGCGATGCCGATAATAGCAATAGCGATGCCGATACTAGCAATAATAATAATAGTTATGATAAACAATCTGGGGGTGCAACTAGTGATGATAATTATACTGAAACTGAAGACGATAAAGATAAAGATAATGATAATGATATAATATCAGATAATGATGAAATATTACATAATAAATTTAATACAAGCAATAATAATTTACAGCAATCAACACAATTTTCTAATACTAATGATATGAATAGTAGTAGTACGAGTGGTAGTTCGAATGGTAGTGCTAGTAATAATAATATGCTTGAACCTTTATCTATACCTAATAATATGGATACAGAGGTACAACATATAGGCGGTTATAATACAATGGATAATGATACTATTGAAAATGATTCTAGAATAATTGAAGATGTAAATGCAACATTATTAGGATTACAAAAAGGCGGGACACACTTTAATAATAATACCAATAATAATAATACCAATAATACCAATAATACAAATAATATAGAAAACATTATAAAGCATAATACAGACACAATACAACCACAGATGGGCGGTACAAATTCACAATATCATACTATAGGTATGCAATCACCAAATCAAGGACATAATCAAGGACATAATCAGGGGTATGCACCTGGATTAAACTTTTCTTTTAATCAAAATACCCAATCTGGAGGAATGCATATTCCAAATTTTCAAAACATATCAGAAAGTTATAGAAATAATAATAATAATAATAATAATAATAATAATAATAATAATAATAATAATAATATGCAATCTGGTGGCACTAGTATTCCTAATATACAAAACATATCAGAAAGTTATAGAAATAATAATAATATGCAATCTGGTGGTATGCCTGGAAAATCAGTATCATTTAATAATAATATTAAAGTAATTGAAATAGATACAAAACTTAAAAATGGATATTTATATAGTGGTAGTAATAAATTAGACCCTTTTACTAATACTCATACTAATACTAATACTACTTTATAAGTAATTTAAGTAATTTGTAATTTGTAATTTGTAATTTGTAATTTGTAATTTGTAATTTGTAATATACTTTTATGAAAAAACATAAGTAAAACACAGAAGTAAAACACAGAAGTAAAACACAGAAGTAAAACACAGAAATAAAAATTGATTATATAAATACTAAATACTTAAAAAATTTAAAACATAATAATATAATATAATATATTTAAAATGTCAACATCGCAAATATTTAAATTGTTTCAGTTAGTTCTTAAATCACGAACACATTTATTAGAAATGTTAAGTGATAGAGGTTATAATGTATCTGATATTATTAATTTTACAGAAGATGAAATAAAAACTATGCTATATCAACATAATTTAGGTAAATTTGAAACTTTACACGATATCGGACCATTAGATATATTATTAGAAAAAAATCAAGGCACACCACAATTAGAAAAAATATATGTTAAATATCGTCTAGATCCTAAATTTAAAGCAACTACTACATTAACAACGCAAATACACGATATATATGATACAATATTAACAAATAAAGATACATTAATAATTTTAAATGTTGGACGTATTTATGATAAACCTGGTGTTAAAGATAAAGTTGATGAAGAATATGTAAATCATTTATATATAACTAAAAAATATTTTGTTCAATTATTTGGACTAGAAAATTTCTTATTTAATGTAAGTCGTCACGATTTTGTGCCAAAACATCGTATTATATCAAAATTAGAATTACAAAATTTATTAACTCTTTATAATTGCAATATATCAAACTTACCAACTATTAAACGTGATGACCCACAATCAAAATATATAGGATTAAAACCCGAACAAGTATGCGAAATATTAGTAAATAATGTCACATCTGGTATTGCGAAAAAATATCGCGCTTGTAAGTTATAGATATAGATATAGATATAGATATAGATATAGATATAGATATAGATATAGATATAGATATAGATATAGATATAGTTATAGTTATAGTTATAGAAATAGATATATATATAGTTATAGTTATAGTTATAGTTATAGTTATAGTTATGTTATAGTTTTCGTTATAGTTATGTTATAGTTATGTTATAGATATAGTTTTAGTTATAGTTATAGTTATGTTATAGATTTGTTATATCTATATCTATAAAAATTAATTTATGCTGACCACGAATCTGCATTAAATGCAGCAACACCTATATTATTAATACGTTTTTGAAATTCAGCAATTTTTGCTTGTAATGCGATTTGAGCATCACTTTGTATAACATTTTTTATTTTTTCGCCATTCTTTGGTTCAGGTTTAATACCATAACAATTAACACCATATAATAAGTTAGGATCATTTCTGACTAAATTAATACCTGGTGTTCCGCACATATTGCGTTTTGACGGTTCATTATCTTGTAGTGTCTTCCAAGTTGCATATTGAATAGGAAACGCAGCCAATCCGTCTTTAGTCCATCCAACATTACACCAATCAGCACCTTGCTTATGAGCGTCTATTAATTGGTCTATTGTTGCTGGTTCAGCACCTAATGCACCGCAAACACCACCAACATCATCTAGCGTATAAATATTTTCTTTAATATTAAATACTTGCTTATTAGGACTGCTTAATTGTTGCGTTTGTGGTTGTTGTTGTGGTTGTGTAGCTTGTTGTGATACTGCATTAAGCACATTAGAATAATCTCCATTCAAATTTGGAACACTATTACCACTAATTCCACTTGCACCACTACTTACACTATTTTGTAATATACTATTAGATGCAATACCGTTTTGCGTTGGATATGGATTACGAATAAATAATTTACTTGGATTAGAACTTTTACTAACAACAATATAATATACTATAATAATTACAAATAAACCAAATACTGCTGTAATTCCTATAAGTATAAAATTTGGTTCGCCAGTTATTTGAGGATATAACATTTTATATATTTATTTAATATTTAATGTTTATTAATATATTTTTTACTTAACTTTATTATATTAATTATATATTAATTACATATTTTTTTATAATATTTTTTTATAATATTTATTTGTTTAATTTTTAATATTTAATATTTAATATTAGTTTATTAGTTTATTAGTTTATTAGTTTATTAGTTTATTAGTTTATTAGTTTAGTAGTTTAGTAGTTTATTAGTTTATTAGTTTATTAGTTTATTAGTTTATTAGTTTATTAGTTTATTAGTTTATTAGTTTATTAGTTTATTAGTTTATTAGTTTATTAGTTTATTAGTTTATTAGTTTATTAGTTTATTATTTTGTAATTAATTTTTAGAATAATAAAATAATATATATGCATCTCTAGATGATAATACTTCATTAATATCTATTTGCTTAGTAATACTATCATTACATAAAAACCAATTATCTTGAAAATCATTTATTAAATTACGTCCAGCATTTGCTTTACTATAATTTTTTGTATTGTTTTTAATAAATGAATAATAATGACCTCTATTTAATGACCCGCTATGATTAATTATGCCATATAATTCATATGTATGTAGTGTAGAACCGCAATAATTGCGTTTAAGGTCTAGAGTTTGTGGATATTGTATAAATGTATCATTTTTGATTAACATATTATTATGTTGTATATATCGTTTTAGTTTAATAATTAATGTTTTAGGTGGTGTTAATAGTTTTTTATTAATTATATTATTTTCTGTATTCCCGCATCCTTCACATTTATATTCAATACGTTCAATATTAAACATATCATTAATACAATCATTTAATGTAATAGGTGTAATCACTTTTTCAGCATTATCAGCATTATCAGACTTAATAGGTTGTGGTTGTAATTGCGGTATTGCTACACACATAATATCCCCAGGATTAACACTTATCGATTCATATTTACATTTATCGCATATCACACAACTTAATATATAGTAATAAAAGTTTTTAACAAATAAAGAATAATCATTTTTATACCTAAGTTTAAAATGTGTAAGATATGCTTGCACGTATTTTGATTGTTGAGCATATAATTGTGTGTGTGTGTGTGTTTGTGTGTGTGTTTGTGTTTGTGTTGTTTCCATATTAACAGTTGTAGTTTTTGCATTATGTATTTTATCTAATAAGAATGCCATAAATTCGTGCGGGTCATTTTGTGTTCCAGCAAATAAATGTGAAAACCCAGCATAGCGTGTGTTATTGTGTGTTGCTTCTTGTGCTACTGATATAAGTTTATTACAGGTATAAATGCCTACATTGCGTGAATGTAATGTTTGTATAATATTTTTAAAATATAAATATATAAATATGTCATAACAATGGTCTGCCAGGTATAATAATATTGTTTTATCTGATGTAATTATATCTGGGTTATCTAATAACAATTTGTTTATAGAATTTGGGATACTAGACATCCCTAGACTATTTAACTTATATTTATTTATAATTGCTAATAGTTTTATATCATCTTCTTTATAGTTTTCTATAAACATATGGATAAATGGACTAACTGCTAAGCATTGTATTGCTGCATTTAAAAAACAATTATTACCATAATTATTTAAACCTGTTCTGCTAGATGTATTAATGCTTTTTTCGTGTACTTGTTGGGGTGGGTCATCTTGTGTGTGTTGTTGTTCTTGTTTTTCTGAGTATGATATTGCCATAAGTAAATAAATGTGTTGTAAATTGTAAATTGTAATTACTACTTTGCAATTTATAATATAGTATAAAATAATCTTAAAACTTTAACACATAATAACATAAAACTTATATATAAATATATAAATATATAAATATAATTTAAACTAACTATAAATAATATTAAAAAAAAATTGATTGTTAATAATACAATTAATAATACAATTAATAATACAATTAATAATACAATGTCTAATATATTATTACTACAAACCTTAACGCCAATAGCATCAATAACGCCGATAGCATCAATAACGCCGATAGCATCAATAACGCCGATAGCATCAATAACGCCGATAGCATCAATAACCTTTGATGATGATAATAATGCGGTTGCAATTAAAAATGCGGTTGCAATTAAAAATGCGGTTGCAATTAAAAATGCGGTTGCAATTAAAAATGCGGTTGCAATTAAAAATGATATTGATATTAATATTGAAATTAAAAATGTTAATGGATTAGAATATTTAACAACTATACTAGATAATACAATAGATTTAATACTAACGGATCCTCCATATATTATATCAAAAGACACAGGAATGAATACGCATTATAATAAAGTTAAACATAATGAAGAACACACAATTAAATATATAAAAACAGAAACAGAATGGAATACATATAAACTAGATAATAATATACTAGATGATATTAAAAAAAGTAATTATATGAAATATGGCACTATATATGGTAAAAAATATTGTGTTAAAACTGATTATGGTGATTGGGATAGCAATTTTACTTTAGAAATATTAGAAACATTTATATGTGAATATTATAAAAAATTAAAACCTGGTGGTACTCTAATTATATTCTTTGATTTATGGAAAATTTCATTTTTAAAAGATATTATGGATAAATATAAATTTAAGCAAATACGCTTTATTGAATGGATAAAAACAAACCCACAACCATTAAACTCAAGTGTAAATTATTTAACAAATTGTCGTGAAATTGCCTTATTAGGAATTAAAGGTTCAAAACCAACATTTAATAGTAAATATGATAATGGAATATATATGTATCCCCTCCAAGGTGGAAAAAATAGATTTCATCCTACACAAAAAAATATAAATTTATTTGAAGAATTAATTAAAAAACATTCAAATGAAAATGATGTCGTATTAGATACATTTCTAGGCGGTGGCACAACTGCTATCGCGTGTAAAAATACTAAAAGGCATTTTAAAGGTTGTGAAATTTCAACTGAATATTTTGATAAAGTTATGCAATTAATATAATATAATGGGATTATCCTTAAATAAATGAGTGTATATTATTATTTATAGTTTATTTTATTATAATTTTATTATAATTTTATTATAATTTTATTATTGCGAATCTTAATTTTTAATTCATTTATAATAGGTATTACATAGACTGAATAATAATAAATATTTTTATCAAATTCTACTGGATCATACCAATAAGTTCCATTTTTACAATGAATATCATTTTTATCAAATACTTTTTTTTCCCACGGAAACTCAAAATTATAAATTGTATATCGTGTAATATTTTTTGCTGAGTATATTTTGTTTGTTATATCTTCTGTTTTACAAATTTGCCTTTTCTGTAAATTACAATGATTACATAATGGTTGAAAATCATTAATTAATTGTGTATCAATACTTAATACACGCATATCATTATATAAATCGTTTTTATGGTCGCATATTGTAGTTTGAGTGCCACATATAACACACGATAAACTTGTAATCGATTTTTGAATTTTTTTACTAATTGGTCTTTTTTGGTTATTTGTCCTTATTGAATGTACGTATATACCAATTATACCTGAACCCTTATTTATTTCTACAAATGTATTAAGAATATCAGATGGTATTTTATCATCATCATTTTCACTATATAAAGATGGTTGTTTTTTTGAATAAATCACACTATAATTAAATTTCTTATTTGCCCATCTATCACCAACACCATTACCACCCCAATATAATTCTTTATTGTATTTATCTTTTATGTCTTTTGTTGATAATATTTTTGTAAAATTATTAGTTGCTTGTTTAACTAATTCATCTATGCTTAATTTAATATCTTGAGCCATTATGTGTATTTATAATTTATGTAGTATTATTTAATATTCAATTTTATTTGTATTACGTGTATTACGTGTATTACGTGTAAAGATTAGAATTATATTATATATAAATATAAAATACACTTATAATATAGTTTTATTAAATATAAATATATTTAGTAAATAGTAAATAATATTTATATAATGAATAATATAGATAATGTAAATGATTTGCGCAATGAAAATCAATTATTAATGCAATTAAATACTGTGCGCAATGAAAACCAATTATTAACACAAATAAATACTTTACGCAATGAAAATCAATTATTAACACAAATAACAAGATTACAAACACGATTATTAAATACAAATACAAATACAAATACACTACTATCACCACCACACCCGCAAGTGTATTCTGGTATGCCTAGTAATAATAATATTCCTATGCCTAGTAATAATAATATTCCTATGCCTAGTAATAATAATATTCCTATGCCTAGTAATAATAATATTCCTATGCCTAGTAATAATAATAATATTCGACAACCTAGTATTCAAAATATATTACATCAACTATTTACCCAAACAGGAATAGGACATAATTTACCATTTGAAATAGAAATATCTACGATACCAAATGATATATTAAATAATATAAATATTCCAAATAATAATATATCTCTAGCAAACATAAATAAAATTTCAACTATTTTGAAATATGAAGATTATAATAATAATAATAATAATAATAATAGTGCATCCGATAATGATAATAATGATAATAATAATAATAATGATAATAGTGAATCCGATAATGATAATAATGATAATAATAGTAAATCTGATAATGATAGTGAATCAGATAATGATTTGTGCACTATATGCCAACAAATTATAATTGACAATGATATTATTAGAATATTAAATCATTGTAAGCATTTATTTCATTTGCAATGTGTTGATATATGGTTATCTAATAATAATACGTGCCCTAGTTGTAGGCATAATATAAGTGAAATAATACCTCCTAGCAATCGCAATCTAAATAATCTAAGCAATAATAATATAAATATTCCTATATACACACCTACCAGACCTGCACGCATACCAACACAACCAACACAACCGACAATACCAATACCTATACCCATACAAGAACCACAACCGACAATACCAATACCTATACCTATACCTATACCCATACAAGAACCACAGCAACCAAACGTTAGGGTATTTACAGGTAGTTTTCAAGGTATAAATAACTTACATAATGATATTAACAATCTAGTTAGCACAGGCGTACCTCTAATAAATACAATGTTTTCGAGCAATACAGAACCTATATTAAATACATCAAATATACAAAATAATGTAAATTCATTATTTAATAGTATTAATGCAAATCAAATGTTTCAATTATTTAATAATTTAACACAAGCACGGAACACATAACTAACTAGATAAATCACTAGATAAATCACTAGATAAATCACTAGATAAATAACTAGATAAATCACTAGATAAATCACTAGATAAATCACTAGATAAATCACTAGATAAATCACTAGATAAATAACTAGATAAATCACTAGATAAATAACTAGATAAATCACTAGATAAATCACTAGATAAATCACTAGATAACTAACTAGATAAATCACTAGATAACTAACTAGATAACTAACTAGATAACTAGATAATAAAAAAACATAATAATAATAATAATAATAATAATAATAATAATAATAATAATAATAATAATAATAATAATCTAATAATATAATAACCACATAAATAATTTTACAAATGGAATATTTTACATCAGACCAACAAGATATTAAAACTAAAACAAAAAATTGGTGTTATAAATTGCAACAAACAGGTTTTTTATCACAGGAACAATTTTCACAATGTATTAGCACATTTACAGATGCGACAACAGGCATATTACCTAAAGATTTTGATTCCCCATCATCTGGAATAGAACATAATTATAGTTTATATAATACAAAACAACAGAAAAAATTATCATCAAACATTACAACTGATGTTAATAATAGTAATGATAATAACTCAAATGCAATAATGTTAACCTCTAGCGATGGAACTATAATAGCGTGTAATTCACAAAATATTATGTATAGTGTAAATAATATTAATGATTCAACCGTTAAACAAAATGAACTATATTTTATATTAGATAAACAAGCATCAACTACAGATAGTAATACATATGCCATAATTTCACCTTATGGTAAATTCTTATCAATTAATAGTAATCTAGGAGTAAGTTTTACAGGAATAAATGCTAACCCCGCAACGCAATGGAATATTATTAAAATAAATAGTTCTGGTACAACAACTGATAATCAAAATGATAATACAATTATGATTGAACCTATACAATATAAAAATTATCATTTAATATATGATACTGAAACCCAAACATTACAAACTAAATATGGTATATCTAGTAATACAGAATGGTTAATGACTAGCAAACCATCTAATAGTGATGATACTATGGATAATAAAACTAATAGTATAAATAATAAATATACATTATCTAATAAAGAAATAATATTTAATATTTATGATATTAAAATTAAAAAAATATGTATAACAGAATTAATAAATACATATAAATTATTAATAAATAAAATTACAACACAATATAATGCTGTTATAAACCTTATTAAAAAAACGTATCAGAATACCGACACCAATACAGACACGAATGCTAATATAACTATTAGCACAAATATTGAAGATTTATGTGATAATCTTACTACAATACAAACAAATCTTACTACAAATATAGATACAAAATATATTAAACCTTTACAAGCATTATTAGATGATATAATATTAAGAGAAAAAAAAACAAATTATGATGAGTATATATCAACATTACAATCTGAATATGATATAATAGATAATAGTATAAAACAAAATAGCTTAATAATAGACCGGCAAACACGCACAAATAATGCATTAAATAACACATATAATAATACTAATACAAAAGATAAACGCTTACTGAATAATGATAAAATTATTAGTGTTAATTCTGATATTGTTAATAATATGAATACACAATACAGTTATACATTAAAATTATATCCATTATTTATATTAATATTAATTATATTATTAATATATCTAATTTACATAACAACACAAAAATATATTAATAATATAATGTAAAATAATAGACATCTGATAGAAATTGGATGACTGATGACTTATTTATGGTTTAGTAGAATATGTATATGATGCATATGCTAATAAAATTGCAACAAATAAATATGCTACATAATATAACGGGCTACCATCATTAAGTTGTAGACTTTTATTTAAAAAATATTTACAACATTCATTACCTGCAAGAGCACTAAAAATTACTAAACCAAGCACAATCCACATTTTACTATTATGTTGAGATGCATAATTTTGATTTGATAAGGTTCCATCAGTAAAACCTTCAGTCTTAACTGTTGCTGCGACTGAATTAGGCGATGGTACAGCAACTGTATTTGGCATAGTTACCTGTTTAACAATGTGCCCGTTGCTTGTTGTAGTAGTTGATACTGTTGTTGCGGGAACTAATACCATAGATGGTTGTGTTGCGTGCGGTTGTTGCTGTTGTTGATAATGTTGCGTTTGTTGAGTTTGTTGAGAACCATATCCTGATTGCATACCCGTATTATTATATTGTTTCTGTACATTATTTTGCGTACCATATGGCATTCCCATACTAGATGCAGATACACCCATACCCATACCCATATCACCTTGCATATTAATATTATTTGAATTTAATGGTGATACTGTTTCACACGTATCACACCCATTGCCAAGTTCATAGAATACCATTTTAAAATTTATAATTTATTTGTAAATATACTTAATATTATAATATATTTTATTTTTTGTTTTTATTATTATTGTTATAATATATTTTATTTTTTAGATTTATTGTTATTTTATTTTTTAGATTTATTGTTATTTTATTTTTTAGATTTATTGTTATTTTATTTTTTAGATTTATTAATATATATATATATTAATTATAAATAACATAAAATAACAATAACAAACAACACAAACAACAAAACACATACATACAGACATAATATGATTTTTCATAGAAGCACACCTAAAGCGACTAAAAACACTCACACCGTACAGAAGAAGAATCATAATAATAATAATATGGTGAAAAATATAACACTAAAAACTGCTTTGCATCAAATGCATAAGCAAACAAAAGTGCGTAATGTTGTTAAACATCATAAGCACACACTACGGAAAATGAGACAACATACACGTATAATAAAAGGTGGTGTCAGAATACTACCTAATTTTATTAAGTCTATATTTCTTCCTAAAAAACGTGTTGAGTATAAATTATTGCAAAACCCTAGAACAAGTGCTAGTGCTAAAATTAAACCTAGTGATAGCCCTAGCACTGAAACTAAACCTAATACTGTTTTTACTTATTATACTAATGATAAAAAAAATAGTCCAATAAATAATGGTGATGAGTTCTTTATTGTAATAAACACTAGTAAAACTAATGAAAATCCTGCTTTAAACGATGACGATGAAATCACTATAACACTACATTATAAAATAAATCATAACTTTATTAAGGGAAGCATAGTATCACACGGAGTTATAAGTAATCAGTATACTATTATAGGAGACACAACAATGATATTCACAAGGTACGATAGTGCAGAAGGAGCAAATGTGGTTGAAGAAAAAATTATCCTTATTAATGAAAAACGTAAGATCTTTCCCCCATTATTGATATGTAATGATACTAATCCTCCGTATTATTACTATGATACATTTAAAGTAGCACGTGCAAATATAAATATATTTACTAATACTGATGACAGTTTTATAAAAGGTAGTAATATTCCTACAACATCTTTTAGTGTTACTATTAAAATAACATTATATAATATTTCAAATACCACTATTACTGGACGCAACACAAGTGCCACACCTATACTAATCGCAGAAATTTATAACGAAAACATTACACTTACAAAAGTAGACACAATTACAGACGAATTAGACATTATTAATTTTGTAAGAGAAACATCCATTAATAATAACAACAAACCCCCTACATGTAGAGCATTAATAAAAAAACACGAAACAACAAAACCGATTACGATTACATATTTAGATTATTTAAAACAAAATCTCAGTATGCCAGAAACTGAGCATGCAATGCTTAGTCGTATGAATACAAATATAAAATTTTATTATTGTGCATTTCTTCTTGCCGTAGAATATAATAATGGACAAACACAAAGTAAAGGTGAACGTAGTACTAGCACTGATATAATAAAACCACAACAGGCACACCTAGCATATTATTTAAATAATATAGATAAAACACATTCTACATTATCTGTTATGCTTATAATGCATATACTATGCGAAGATTTTACATTGATTATAAGTAAAGACACAGTAGAAAAAATATGGTCTAATCGGGGATATGCTACTGTAAACGAATTGTCTTTTGAATTTGCAAATAAAGATACAGATACAGATACACCTAAAACAATAACAATAATATCAAATAACAAAGCTCATTGTAATAATTATAAATTTATTTATAAAGTCGAAGGCTCAACCAAAATAAAAGAGACATATATTATTGGAGTGGAATCAACATTTAACATAACAGATGATGACTGCAAAAAACTAGTAGCAAATACACCTAATAAAACGCTTATGACTATTACAATAGCTAATGTAGACGATGAAACTATTACATTTAACAACACTATTCTTGATTCAACAGAAGTTTTCACAATAATACCTAGCACACAGTATATAGCATTATTAAAGATGTTTAATGACGAGTTTCGCGTTTCCCCTGACCCACCAGTTAACCCTGTCCAAGCAACACTATCTACATCTACATCTACACCTATACTTTCACCTACACTTACATCTAAAACACATACACCCGGTAGTAGCTCTATAAGAGCTGGTTTACATCAAACACAAACTGCAAATAAACTAATAAAATATACATCTATATATTATAAATTAACATCATTTTCTAAGAAAAATGAAAATGATTATATAATCTATATTGAAATAGTAATAGATAAAAATAATACATCAAATCCTGAAAAACTTAGAATATATTATACATCACAAACGCACCAAACAACACAAACACCCTTACGACTTATGTTTGCACTTAATTTTAACTATGAATATAATCAAAACACACGTATGGAAGAATTTGAACACGAATATATGAAAATTTTGTTGACTAAATTAGGAATTAGTTTCAACGAAATAAGAGACGATGCGAAAGCATTTAACAAATCTGGAAAAGATACGCGATTTACACCCGCGCGCAATAATCAGAAAGCAGTTAAAGCATTTCAAACACAAACATACGGACAAACACAGCAACAAACACACACAAGACCACTTATAACATTACCAAAAGATAACATTTTTAAGTTTAATATTGGTAATGGTAAAAGTAAACATCGCAATAATACTTATATGTGGGAGATGGTATTGCACACAGTTTATAATAAAACCGTTAGCAAGCCAGTAAAAAACGCCCAGGACTTTATTGTGTTGTTAGAACAGATTTGCGCAATAAACACACGCTATAATCTTTATACACACAAAAGTCCTATTCTTATCGATTTAACTATAAATAATGACACGCAACAGAAGCAATTAAAAATTGAACTTATAGACACTGATAATACAAAAGAAATTGCACATATTAATAGTTTATAATTACATATAATTACACCAACCAACAAGAAAAATAAGCATTATTTCATATTCCTTTTTAGACGATATAATTGAACCTTTACAGGATTGATGATATTTGACACCAATTTATTTTTACACACACTAGGGATATCATTTTTTATGCCTGTTTCAAACTTAAAATCTCTTTTAATTTTTTCAGGTCTATCTTTATTCTCTATAAAATAATTTACTAATTTTAGCATTTTATTAGTAGTGCCAATAAAATTGTAGGTTGGGAATTATATGAAGATATTAAAGGTGGTAGAAACACCGATAATATAATTGAATTTTATAATGATAATGATAATATTAAAAACAAATATACTAATCATTTATTAATAATGGATAATGCAGTTATTCATAAATCACAAAGAATAACAGCACTTATTACAAATAGTAAAAATCATTTTTTATATACTGTTCTATATAATCAATAAATAAATGCTATAAAAGAATTTTTTAGTTAATTAAAACATTATATTACATCTTTGCACATTTAAAATGCCGATTTTTATAAAAAAAAATTATTAAATTATAAATTATTACACCATTTAACATTTACAACGCCGTTTTTATAATTTATAATTAATATATATTTTAATTATTTTAATTATTTTAATTATTTTAATTATTTTAATTATTTTAATTATTTTAATTATTTTAATTATTTTAATTATTTTAATTATTTTAATTATTTTAATTATTTTAATTATTTTAATT
>Ga0214919_10001881_pt1 | contig 33703 bp, 32 predicted proteins | sample LL1503_MetaG_FD_177994 | JGI IMG/M metagenome (GOLD analysis project Ga0214919, IMG submission 177994) | Freshwater microbial communities from Lake Lanier, Atlanta, Georgia, United States - LL-1503 | ecosystem: Environmental > Aquatic > Freshwater > Lake | place: USA: Georgia | collected... | reverse complement strand
AGGCTGCTTCAAGAACTTGGATACATTGTGACACGCTTCCTGTGCAATTTCAATGGATAATTCTAGCGCTTTGTGACCGAGAATGACGGCGCCGGTTTCTTTGTCAATCAGATTGAACTTGAAGAATACAGAATCAGTATTATGCACAATCATGTTACCAACTCCTGCAGCAAAATGATGATTCTCTGTTGTTAAATCATACACATATCCTTCATATGGTATTTCGTGTATTTTTTTAATCGCGTTTGGATTTTTTCTTTGTACTTTTTTAGTTAATGTTATTCTATATATTTCTAATTTATCTTTTCTGGTATTAATAGAAGCAGAATAACCTAAATTCACTGCCAATAAATATATTAGCGATGCACTAATTTGATTTTTCTGATCAATTCTAATATACCCATTTTTATCCTTGTCTCCATCTGCATCATACATACCTTTCCAAAATGCCTCCTTGACTTCAATGCTTGAGTTTAATATCTCAGTCGGAATAATTTTTGATTTATTGAAATACATTTGTTCTCTATATTTATTTACAAAAGATGTAATTTGACCATAATGATTTGATGAAGGACCTAATTTATAAACACCAGAACTTTCAATTGTATCCATAATGCGCCAATTTAATTCAGGATATACATTTTCGCACAATTTTAAGTATTCTTCTAATAATAATAGTGAAGCATTATTTAATGCCCAAGAACTTTTTTTACCAGATTTACACATATATTCTCCGCAACTTCCATCACCAAAGAAGAATCCCATAATTTGTGCTTCTGCAGGAGTTATTGTATTATTATTTTCCTCAAATAATGGTAATTTATTATGCAACAGTTCAGTTCCAACTTCAACATCTTTTGGTGAAATCTCCTTGCCATCTTTTGTTATTAGAGAATGATCATCAGTTACATCAACTACACCTGTGTGAGTCAGAACCCTCAACATTTTTTTGTGTGATGCAAGTTGATGACGTATTACGCGAAACAGTTTTGTCCATCCTTTTTCAGTCCAAGTTTCTACTCCTTCTAATTCACAGAATTCCTTTTCTTGTTTTCCTGGTTCTACACATTTGATCCAATTGTTATTTCCATATTTTTCTGCTAATCGCTCAATCGTGAGAATGTCAAACACTCTATTTTTTTCATTTTTATTAAAGGTGGAAACATAAACAGGGGTGTAATTTGCAACGCTGTCACCATATACATACTCAGCCTTTGTATTTACCAGACCATATTTGGTCTCAACATCTACATCTTCGTAACATTCTTCAACAACTCGTTTCGCATAAGTTAGCAAAAGACGTCCAGTTGCCGTAGTAGATGCTGCAATATCTGGCTCGTAAAATGTACTTGTTTTGGCGCCCAATTGTCCATAAAGTGAATTCGCGGTTACTTTGTAAGCCAATTGTCTTTTATCTAGAACATTTTTCATAAATTCATCTGGAGTGTTAGGAATCTGTTTTCTGGTATCCTTTCTTGCTTTCAACAGTTCTTGCAAAATAGAAGGCATAATTGCCTTTTCTTCTACTACTATTCCTTCATTTTTAAAAGGTTGCGCAAATCGGCACATTTTGTATCCTGATTTAATCTTTTCTGCTTTCGCCTTCGGATTCTTTCTAACATATCTGTATGTGTCAAATCTGATGTCTACATATTCGTATCCAGGCAACAAATCGTAAACATATTCTCCTGTCGTTGCATTCCTTTCGCCAGTCTCCGCGACCAAATTACCAGCCAAATCATATATCTTTGTCCACACTTTACTGCTTGGACACAAATTTTCGGACAACATAGATGACGGATAAAGTGACGCAAAATCGCCAACAGGAACCGGGTTTTCTAAATACAGACCACATTTGGGTTCTAAAACAATGGCACCTTCATAACCGTCGTCCATAGAACCCTTATTGATCACCGGCATAAGAACACCCTTTTCTCTGCATTTTTTTGCCACATAACTCGTCAATTTGATGCCTTGGCCTCTGAATATCAGGAAACTCATCGGAACACTGCATAACTTGGCCATCTCCACTAGATCTGTGACTACATCCACCTTGGCAAACAAATGCTGCACCAAGTTGCAATCCTGAATACAGTATTTGGCGATAACCGCTCTTGCAGTGGGACCTTCGTGCGTCATTCGGAAAATATCTTTAGGAGTCACATCGTCCTTTGCTAGACCCCATTTTACTGCCTTTGCTTGAGGGTTCTCGTGTCCAGCGATTTCAAACCAGCCTTCTTGTTTGTTCACCCTTGTAACGCGCAACTTGACACCACCTTTGTAGTAATCGCTGGAGTGATTAATTTCTTCAAAATGAATATAGGTCTCGGATTGCAGACCAGTCATATTTGCCGTTTTTACACGTGTCACTAACTCGCCATTAACGTCGCTCACTAATTGATCTAAACCTTTCACATAATCACCGATAAAATGACCACCTACATAATCTAATTTGTAAGACGTCAGATTTTCAGTGCGACGAAACCAATTCAACATATCAATCTGTAGACGACCATTCATTTTAATAATAGACAAGTCATATGTTCCGGATGCTAAAGTGATGCTGCTTTTCTCTATTTCTGTTTTGCCGGTTTTATAATCAACTGTAGCACATAGTTCATCATTGTTTCTGGATAGTTTTAAGAATTCTTCTACACAATTCAACTCTTGGGATCGGCGAAACATAAACTCATAATCAAAACTAAATATGTTGTAACCGATGATGATATCAGGATTCTCTCTTTGAACCAATTTAGTCCATGATTCAAGAACTTCTTTTTCAGTGCGATATGTTTCTATTTGAGAATTTGCAACGACGCCAGTTAAAGAGTCGCAAGTGTTTAACGCAATGCAGTGATTTAAATACGGTTCCGGTTCTCCATAGCGGATAAACGTGGAACCTACAAAGGTAACATTATCGCCTTCCAATTGTGGAAAATTGTTACGAAGAGATATAATTAGTTCGTTGATTTTGGTTTCACGATCATATTTTTTATCACAGATGACATCAATAATAGTGGTTGAAGCAGTTTTAAATACATTATAACTGTTGAAACATGTTCTTTTTTGACCAAAGAATTTTGGGGTTTCATCTTCTACTGGTTCTAAGTCATTGTCTTCGTTATCCGAACCGTCTTCTAACCCATCTCCGTCTTCTACTTCATCCTTTTTCTGAAGCGCTTTGTTTGCATTTTCAAACATACTTTCAATCAAGTGTTCATCTGAATCTTGTTGCTTTAAATCCTTGATTCGCATTTTCAGCCAATTATCGGTTCTCTGTTCTAAATCTGCGAGGTCAGTAATTTTCTCCTTAGGATAAACCAAGTCAATATCTCCTCTGAGTTTTGTACTAAAGGCAAAAGCAGTTTGAATTATTTCTTTTAACAAAGTCTTGCATTTTTCTGGAGTTAAGATACTTTGCCCATACTTGGTAAAGTAATCCACAATATTAGTGGCCAATTTTTTATAGGATTTGATAGGAACAGGGAAATCGCCATGACTGCTACTGGCCTCAATATCAAAACTCATGATTTTATACGGCACACGTGTCTCCATATGGTTTAGAGGAATCACATTTTTGTAATTAATCTTGAACTCAAATGTACAACTGGTCGTTTTGTCTGCACCGCAAATTTCCAGTGTTTTTTTATTGGGGAGCGCAATCCAACCAGATGGACTTATTTCTCTGACGTGAAAGAAACGCAACAAAGGTGGAATGTTGGCTTCATATAATTCAATAAAGCAATCGTTAAAGAAGTAGCCATTTTTTAACAGGCGTCTCTCTTTTTCACCATCATCATTGGTTACATCGTGATACCAGAAGTTTTTAACTTTGTTGTAAGCAGGAACATTGGCGAATTTAAATAAAATGAAACGATGCAACTTGCCGGCATCAAATCCGTATAACTTTTTTCTCTCTATTATCTTGCATTCTGTAATGGAGTCTTTATAGAAATTTCCGATTTTGCTTTGTATGTGCGCCAAGAATTGATTCTTTTTTGTTTGACCCCACTTACCGTCTACTTTTACGTAAAAGAATGGTTGGTATTCTTCTACGATGATGGATGCCGTCTCACCTTGTTCATTGATACCGAACATTTGGATGACAAATTTGGATCTGTCTTTGTATTTTGCAGCATGAGAATCGTCATCTTCGCTGGAAGAATTGACGGTATTTTTATCGTTATAAATATTAAATTCAAATAATTTGAATGATCTTTCCATTTTGAATGAAATTGTTATTTAACCTTTATTATTGAATTAAATACAATAATTGTATTTAATTCAATTTTTTCTTTCATTTGTTTTCTTTCCTTTCATTATTTTAAATTCTGAAAAAGTAGTTACGCAAATTATTAAATTGTATTGCCAATTCTTCTTTCTTTTCTTGTAAAAATGAAATTTGTTGGTTCAATGCATTATATTTTGAAGTAGTTTCATCTCTTTCATTTTGTATTAATACACGTGCATTTGTATCAAGAGTATCTGTGTATTCTTTATTTGCTAAGTGAGTTGATTCAGTAGGAGGTTTAACAAAGACATTCGCATTATTGAAATTAACATTAGACCCGTTAATTACCATTTCACTTCCTAGAAGGGCCTTAGTATTTGTAGATGGTTGAGATGACATTACAAGAGGAGATATTTATATATTATCTGTAGATATAATAATTGGATTAATTTGATTAAACTATATTATATCTAAAAATGTATTTCTCTATATTAGATCTTTATGTTTACACCTTTTCTCATTTCAAACGCCGATTAATATCAAGGTGTTCTTAAATAATTCTTTGTGTTTTTGTAAATATTTATAATCAAAATTTTTGTTACATTTATTACAACGTAAAAAATATATAAATCTTGAACATTGTGATATATGAGCAATTTTCTGGTTTTTATAAATTTCAGAAATTAATATTTTTGCTCCACAAAAAAAACAAATCATATATAATTCTGTAATTTATTTTTATATAATTTTCATTATATAAAAATAAGCGTTTGAAATGAGAAAAGGTGTAATATGTTATGGGTTACATCTAAACGCGTCTAGGAATAGACACCGTTCTATCCTGTTTTAAGAAATATTGATACATAGTATTTAATTGATCAGATAAAACATTTATATCCGATTGTAGGTTATTAATATTTGACTGCAATTCAGCAGTTTGGGTTACTGTATTAGATATATTTGTTTCAATAATATTGTTTATTTCTGAATATATTTCATCTATATAACCTTTATTTACTACATTAGTAGTTTGTGTAGGAGTTTTTACAGATACATTTGCATTATTAAAATTTATATTAGAACCTTTAATTGATAGTTCACTGCCTAAATATAAGGGGGTGCTCATTTATAATATAATATTATAAAAACAAAAAATAAACGTAAAAAAGGAGACAATTAAGTAACGATCTTGTTTTACATTTTATCTTCTTTTACCCCTATTCTTACCCCTAGACCTATTCTTACCCCTAGACATATTCTTACCTTTTGGTCTAGATTTGTTTCTATCATTGTTTTGTCTTCTTCTAGTTTGGATGTTTCTTCTAGTTTTGCTAAGGCGTCTAAATACATGATTCGGAGATGAATCTGGTGTAACCGAAACAACCTTGCCGCTTAATAATTTGCTTTCAATCCAGTTTACAAATGAATCCGATGATCGGTCTTTAGTTCTAATGTCACTATCTTCATAAGTTTCTATTTTTCCCCCATTGTTTGCGATATATTTTAGTGTAGGAAACCCATCTACTTCTCCAATCATTTTAATAAAAGGCATGAAATCTTTGTTTGCATCAATAATCACTAAATCTTTATCGTGTTTATATTGCTTCTTCATTAATTCCCCCATTTTATGCCATTCCGGTCTGGTTGCATTGCAAGGACCACAACCAACCATGTAAATAATAATAAAAACATGTTTCCCGTGATTTATCATTTTATCTATTTCATGTGCATCACTTTCCGAATTTACATGTAACAAATGCATTGTTATGTTTTATAATATAATGACTATAAAATATAATATGCATAAAATATGTGTCATATTTTATGCATACTTTTGCTTGTATAAAATTATCCTACTATAGTATATAGAATTTATGTATAGTCAATTGAATCACATAAAAATAATCATTCTAGTTTTAATATTTTTAGGTGGATTGTATTTTTACATTCAATATGGAAATAAACCAGAGTTTTTGGAGGGATTAACAAATGCAAAAGGTGAAGTTAGATGTCCTAATATTCTGATTCAAAAGGGTGCCAAATATTTTTTGTACAATTCTAACATTGATCAAGTTCCGGGGGTCAATCCTATTATGTTTAATAATTTAGACGAGTATACTAAATTTGTAGAATGGCAGCATGATGCAGGTATAAGGTGTCCAGTGTTATATGTCCAAAATACTTATGATGCACAGGGCAACCGTGTCTACAAAATGAGACCAAGTGTGTGCGAACCACAAGGGGGTCTACCCCCAAGCACAGAGACAAACAAATCTAATAAAAATAAGAAGGAAACTGGTAATAATGATAAGGATAATGAAACTGGTAATAAGGATAAGGATAAGAAAACTGGTAATAAGGATAAGGATAAAGAAACTGGTAATAATGATAAGGATAATGAAACTGATAATAATGATAAGGACAAGGAAACTGATGATACTGGATTTACAAATTCTACTAATGCTTCTATTTTAGGTGACGGATTTATTCCATTGGTAGATGCCTCTAGAAGCGACTATCCTTACAACACAAATAGTTATCCTGGGTTTGATCAGTCTTCTTATTACGTTGGATATATAACTCCTCTTGATAAAATTGCAAACAACGATGCTCTGCTATACAACAGCGGCGGAACAACTGATATAAGTGATAATCCGATGGATCCAAACTGGGGTGGACAAAATTACACACAAAAATTAGTTGATAATGGATATTACAAGGACAATGAAGTCAAACTTTTAGTAAATTAGATTAGATTATTTAATTTAAAAATATATATCTATATTTATATATAGATATATATATAGATATATAAATGGCTTTAGTACCTGCTGCTGATACTTTAGCCCCCGATGACGATTATATTCAATTTTCATTATTTGATGGAGGAAATAACGTTATTCCTGTTAGTGGAGATCCAATGAAACTATTCAGAGACGCGATGCCTAAATTAACATTATCGTTAGCACAGATAAATGCCGTTAAAGGTCCTGTTACATTATCAGATATGAGAGAAGTATCATTTGAAACATTATTTGTTATATTGGATCAATTTGTTCCATCATCTGGTACATGGATTACAAAACAGAGTGGCAATAAATACAAAATTGGTTCATACATAACTGGTAATGTTGATGACTTAAAAAAAAAATTTGGTATCAGTAGAAAAGAATTAAAAGATTCCAATTTGGCTGTAGCGGACATAACTATGATTAAAATATTAGAACAAATGTGTATTCAAGCAGCATCATATACGGCATCCGGAGCACCACCACTAACACAAATAACATCAGCAGCACTCAACAAAATACTAGCGGCGATTTCTTGTTTTGCATTGAGTTTAAATGTCAAGGAAGTGTTAGATATGTCTCAATTATATGCATTAATAAGACCGGTCGTTGAATATAATATTACAAATGGACATAGTAATATTCCAGCAATTTTAGGAGGCCCGTCAAATAATTTGTCAAACAGGGTTAACGCTATGATTGCGTCTGCTATAATAAATGCTCCTAACATATTAACATTACTAGCAGCAATAGAGACATTTTATACGACAGATGAATTTATAGTGTTAATGATTGCAATGTATGCTTTATTAGAAAGTGCTGATGGAGCAGCGGCACGCATCTGCGGAGCAGTATTACCTTGTACAACCGAATCAAGTTTAGGTAGTGGTGTATCTCAAACTTTTGAAATAACAACACAAGATGTATTTTATATCGCTGCCTTGTTGAATATGGAGGTTTTACCGAATTTTTCTGATATTACGGATGACAACGAAAGAACCAGATTGATAAATTTAATTAGATTGTTGCAAATGTTAAAAACTGCAACTAATGTAACAAAAAACACAACACAATTTGTAATAGATGTAATTTATTACTTTTATTCAAATAGTGTTACAAGGGGAGCAGCACGAGATACAATTATGAATTATTTAAAACAAAAAATAAACGCGGTTATGCCTCATAAAATACGTACAGAATTACCTAAATGGATGTGTGATGCAATTAATTCTGCCTATTTTTTAAATTTATTTGAGAGTGCTCCTGTTCCACCCGGTATACAACCTGCTTTAATTAAAGAATCCAAAATTCAATACATAGAACAACAATTGGTTTTATATTTATGGGATTCACAATGTCATGATAATAAAGACTGTTTGTATTTCAGAATATTATGTGTTCTTATGTTTTTGATGAAAATTGAAGGTGATTTAGATACTAATATGTTTGATGAAATGTTTCCTACATTACAATTATCAAGGGATAATAATCTTGATGCAAAAATGCAATTCTATGAATCTGCATTTGTTGAAAAATTCTCAGAAATTGGCAAAGTTAATGAAACTGTATTCAGAGTATTATTTAATGATCAACCCTTTAATAACGATAATTATAAAAGAAAGAAAATATTATTTTATTTGTTATCATGTAAAAGTTATTCTGATATAGAAACCTTATTGTATGTTAGATTAAGTAAAAAATCCTGTTACTTATTTTTACAGGGAGAACCACTTATTAGACTAGATGGTCAACAAACCTTACAAAATGTATTTATATTAAGAAACACATTTGGACCTGCTGACCAAATAGAACAACTACAAATACACCCCGAAATCTATATAAATCCTTGTCTTTATCCACTAAATGCAATTTTAGCAGTTGACTTACCTATTCATTTTAGTTCAACATTAGTTAATTTATCTGCCATTACACGATTTGATGATAATAACTCATCTAAACTTGTAGTGTCTTCTGCAACAAGAAATGATGCTGCATCTCAAAGAGAGCCTCCTAATACATATTATATAAATGGAAATAATATACTAAACAGAGATGCTGCGAATGCTGCTGCTCTTGCCCCTGGTGTTCCTCCTGTTCAAATAAATATGCCTATATTTTTATCGCGCGGCTTTGGTGCTATTTTTAAAGCCGGATTAATTATTGTTAGTCCTAATGTTAAACCTAATAGTAAAGATGTTTTATTTTCTTATCCTCCAACAAATATTTCTTGTGATAATGCATTTAATAAAAAAATATATTTGGATTCTATTTTAACCAATTTTTTAACATCTGACGTTGTAGTTAAAAAACGTTTTGGTGAAGATTTATTTACTATAATGGCTTTGAAATTTTATCAAATACTTGGTACGGAAGGCGGACATTATCCTACAGAAAATAATGCTATTGGTACTCCGGCTAATGGGTATTTTGTTAATGGCATCTGGAGTTATAAATCAATTGTAGAAAATGATCCCAACAATTATTACGACACTGTAATACGAGGCTGTATACAATATGATATTGATAGATCTGCTACATTGCTGCCAGTAGTTTTATCAAATGAAAAGAGACCATTACATATTTTTTTAGAAATTTTTCGTCCGCTAATTCGTATTGTAAAAGAAAAATATTTAGATAAAGCCGCAAAGCCAAGCATACCTAAATTAAATTTGAATATTATATTCAGAACTATTGCAGACAATCTAAATACCTTTTTTATAAGAGAATTTAGAGATAGTACTGCAACTCAAGCAACATTGGCTATGGCAGAAGCAAATGAAAAGTTTCGTATTTTTCACGGATATTTAGAATTTATTTTAAGTCCTTGGATTGATGAACGTGAATGTCAGGTTTTTGATAATGATTTAAGTATAGATTATTCTAGTTACGGAATTATGGCTGGCGGGGATCCTAATGTTTATCGAAAAAGACAAGTTTTAATTGCTCAAAATAGACTAGCATCAAAAGAGGCAACAACAGCAAGACAAGAAGCCACAACTTCAGTAACTCAGTATCTTACTCGCAACCCAGATTCAACCCAATTTAATGGAAATAGTATTAATGATGTTATAGGATCTTATGGTATTTTTATATATAAGGATGGACTAATTCCGATTAAAACGGAAAAACAATATAATGCAGTTTTATCTTTAGTAAATTGCGCTGAAGGTTATAATCCTTTTTATGTAGAACCACAACCGGTGGCGGCAGGACCAGGACCGGCTATGGATATTATACAAGAACCACATATTCCACCTATTCCACCTTTTATACCAGGAGATGATTCAGGATCAGTGTCTACTCCCCAAAAAAAAAGTACATCTCATCCAATATTTACTCCTAATACAAAAAGACAATTTGACCAAGTAATAAATATTGCCGCTGATAAATATTATGCATCTAAATTGAATACCAGTTTACAACCTACTGTATCTAGTAGACTACCAGAAAACAAAACAAAAAGAGGAAAGATACAGACTATATTCGGTATAAATAATAATAACCCAAAAAGAAGCATTGATGATTCTAATGTAGTTTATATTCCAACTGGTGAACAAGGACCTAATAAATTTATAAAAAAAGGTGGAAAGAGATCAACACGAAAACGCAAATACTCAAAGAGAAAACCGATAAGAAGAAAACCTGTAAGAAGAAAAACTATCAAAAAACGTATTTACAAACGAAAAACAAGAAAGAACAGAACTTCCAGATAAAAGGTTGTTGTTATTTTGATAAATATATAATGAAAATTATTACATATTTATTTTAAATATAGATTAGATTTCTATTTCTGCTTGTCTACAAAGGTCATAATAGAATTTAGTGCCGTTTTTGCAGACTGCAATTGACTTATCTTGGTCAAAATATCTATATTATTATTCGTGCCTTCATTTGTGATATCCATTTTTAATAATTGTTCCAACATAAGAGCATTTATGTAGTCATCTGTATTGATGATTGCATTTTCATAATCTGTCCTGTATTTAGGAATCAACAATGCATCTACTTTGCTGACAGCGGCCGTCTTCAAGCCATCTGCGAATGGCTTTGCATTTGCTGCGATATTATTACTTGACGACTGATTTTCTAATCCTTCAATCATTGTATATTGCGACTTGGTATAAACAAATTTATCAACCAAATAATAAATAACATACATTGAAACAACGAGAATAATTCCAATAGTTAACAAATCCTCCATATATTTCCTATTTAAAAAAATATAAGAAAAAGGTCTTATAAAACAGATTAATTCTCAGTCGTAGAAAAATACAATAGAATTGTAGAGACAACTGTTTTACTGATCTTCCTTGATTTACCATTTGCATCCTTCGTGGTAACATTACTTAAACACGTCTTATCTTCATTGACACATTTAATCAAATTCGGCAACGTCTTGAATTGCTCTAAAATCGCTAAAGCAGAGGCAGAACTGATTCCTGGTATTTGACACAACATAATTTCACCAATGTTTTCTGCCGTTATATTGTCCTTCTTGACTTTCTTTACTACCTTGCAGTAATCCTTGGACGTAGGTGCTACTTCTAGTGCTGCTTCTGCCTCTACTGTTACTCCTTGGTCTGATACTTGACTAAAACTAGAATTAAAACTAGAATTAGAATAAAAACTAGTCTTTTTCTTATCTTTACCTATTTTCTTGTCTTTACCTATTTTCTTGTCTTTACCTATCTTCTGTCCCATGTTGCAAATAATGGCCGCAGTTTCATCCACGTTTAGTGACCTCATAAGAGAGAAACCCTTGTAATAATTGATTGAGAACATCGCTGAATATAGTGTTTGTTTGTCAATACGTTCTCTAAATCCATTAAATTTGTTAAAATCGCCTTCAATTAAATAAATAATATTATGATTATGATGCGGCAAGCCATTTAGACGGTAAGATTGTTCTTCGTAACGACCGTCCTTAATGCTCGCTGCTAAATCGCTGATCGTCTTGCGTTCAATTATAAGTAGTTCTTCTGTGCCATCATTAATGATAACATCTCCAATCGGTAACTGCTCTTTAACCAATTTAATATTTGAAAATAATTTAGATAATGTTTCACATTTGGCGATCAAATCGGTCTCTCTTACATCAATGCGAATAGTAATAAAGGATTCTTGTTGTTCTTGCTCTTCTTGTCCCTTATTTATATTTGATAAAGGTTCCATTAATTTTATAATACTTCTTATACTATTATAAAATTGTTTGTTATTAAGTCAGTTTTTGCACAATATATATAAATTAATATTGGTTTGTTTTTAAATTTACATACGACCAGTGCGTGTGGCACGGTAACCGTATTGTTGAGTCTGGATAGTCCTGACAGGCATGCAGACCAAATCTCGCACAGTCATTTGGATACGAGCGCGAACGTGCGCAAGATTCACTGCAGCAGGCAAAGTTGTTCGGGAAGCAATGCCACCTTTCTTGGCGCTTCCACCGCAGGTAGGACGATTTATAATAGAAGCCTGATGTCTGGCAGATTTAGCAGCATTAGATAAAACCATTTTATATACTACAAATATATTTTATTTTTTTGCTAAATCAAAACAAAGTAGTAGAAAAAAATATATTAATAAAACGATTTAAACATAAATTGCGATATTATATTATATAATAAACGCAATTAAATACAACTTTTAAAATGAACATTATTGACGACGATATTATTAAAACCGATGAAGGGCTTATTTTCAATCCATACAATTCACTAAATACTGAGATTACATTGAATGACATTCAATCTATTCTCACTAAATATAGCATTCCGCCTAAAGTGTTTAATATGGAACTTTACCGGCGTGCATTTGTGCATAGATCTTACACCAAACGCCCCGATTTTGAGAATTCTCGGCAAAAAATCATCATTGTGGATAAACCGCCGAATTGTTTGCCTCTCAGTACGAAACACAATGAAACCCTGGAATATTTAGGAGACGGTGTTTTAGAATGTGTGACTAAATATTATTTATATCGCCGTTTTCCTAAAGAGAATGAAGGATTTATGACTGAAAAGAAGATCGCCATTGTTAAGAATGAAGCCATCGGTAAAATCGCCCTTGAAATGGGTCTGCACAAATGGCTAATCATTTCTAAAAATGCAGAGGAGAAGAAAATACGCACTAATTTGAAAAAGTTAGGATGTCTTTTTGAGTCTTTTATTGGCGCCCTCTTTTTAGATTTCAATAAAATTGTCGTAACTGATGACGAAGGATGGTTTCAGAATGTTTTTGTTACGGGACCGGGGTTTCAAATGGCACAAAAATTTATTGAATCTATTTTTGAGAAACATATTGACTGGGTTGCCCTAATACAAAATGATGATAACTATAAAAACATTTTACAGGTGAAAATACAGAAGGAATTTAAAGTGACGCCACATTATGTTGAAATGCAGAGCGATGGAGAAGACGGATATAAAATGGGAGTTTATTTATGTTTAGGACAACAAATTTATAATACATCTCATTCAGACTCAATACATATTACACACTTTAAGTCATTTACTGAGATACACGATCACGTATTAAGATCTGGAAAGATATTTTTGTTTATGGGTGATGGACTACATAAAATCAAACGCAAGGCGGAACAGATGGCTTGTGAGAAGGCGATCCATTGTTTAAATCTTTTTCCTACTGCTACTACTGTTGTAGCAGACAAATAATTTATAATTTTAATCAATATTTTAAATCAATATTTTTAAACAAATCAAATCAATTCAATATATAAATATATAAAATACATAAAATATGTAAAATTTATATATTGAATTTATATAAGTGTAATCATGAGTAATACTTTAAAAATGTTGGCTCAGTTAAAAACAAAACCAGAAGGTAATCAAGGGAAAAAAACTGGTATAACAATCAATATTTCAAAGCCTACAACTACGGTTGCAACTAATGTTGTTGAGACTACAACTAATGTTGCTACAACTGCTAATAAAGAGGTAGTAAAAGAAGGAGATAAAGAAAAAGCATTAGAAGTAAAACCTTACATTAAAATTACTAATAAAGACGATAATGGTTCCAAAGCAGAAGCGTTTATGAAAAAAATGCAAGATCAACGCAAATCAACAGTTAAAGCGCCTTCTTCTAAAGACGTAGTAGAAGAGCCCGCATCTAAAGCACCTATTGTAAACGACGAGCCTCTTGGACCTAAGGTTACCAAAATTAAAAAACTTAAAAAGCCATTGATTGTTTTAGAAGAAGAGGCTGATATCGTTCCTGAGAAATTACCTGAAGGGGGTCCTATGTTAGAAGAACAGAGACAGGAAGAAGAGGAAAAAGAAAAAGAACCTGTAGATCCTGCATTTGCAGATGCTTTAAAACGCGCCGAGATTGGAGAAGCCAAAAAACAAACCGACTTTTTAAGCGGTGTAGAAATTGTCAGTGATTTAGAAGGCCGAAAGAAATCTTATTATAAAATGACCCCGGCGATACAAGTCATGCATTTAGGAGACACATCTATCCGAAAACGCCTCCCTGATACGCCGCCATTTAAACTTCAAGTTTCCGAGTTGTACATGAATAATCGCGAATTATTTGTGAAATCCATTAATGACATGTTTAAGCCATATAGCGATGATCTTCAAGACGAATCCAAAGACATTTCATGCGACACTATCGGCAAAGATACTGGAAATTTGGGTCTCTTAACGCATCAAAAAATTGTGCGAGAATATATGAATTTGTATACTCCTTATAGAGGTCTTCTTCTGTATCACGGTTTAGGCTCTGGAAAAACATGCAGTTCTATTGCCATTGCAGAGGGTCTAAAGAGTTACCGCCGAATTATTATTATGACACCTGCATCGCTCAAGCGCAACTATATGGAAGAAATCAAAAAATGCGGTGATCTAATATATCGTAAAAACCAATTTTGGGAATGGATCACAACTGATTCTAATCCGGACCTAATTGCACCATTATCGGCGGCACTTGGTCTTCCAATTGATCATGTTAAGAAAAACAGAGGCGCATGGCTTGTTAATGTGAAGAAACCGTCTAATTACAATGAACTAAGTACAAGCGATAAAAAATCATTAAATGCACAGATTGATGTCATGATCGGTTACAAATACTTTTTCATTAATTATAATGGTCTCAGACAATCTAAATTTATGGAATATACGAACAATTTAGAAACCAATCTGTTTGACAATGCGGTTGTTATCATTGATGAAGCGCACAATTTAATAAGTAGAATTGTGAATAATATCAATAAATTCAGCAAATTTGAAGAGCAAAAAAGAGGTCCAGGTACACTATTGCATACGAAAATGTCACTGCAAATATACGAGTTTTTGTTGCGGGCAGAAAATTGCCGCATTGTTCTACTAACTGGAACCCCTATAATCAATTATCCAAACGAAATCGGCATTTTATACAATATTTTGCGTGGATACATAAAAACGTGGAGTTTTAAAATAAATCTTGCTGGTAAAAAAGTTACTAAGGAGTCTATTCTTGCTCTTTTCTCAAAAGAAAGAGTATTGGATTATATTGACTTTAACATTGATGAATTAACTGTAACTAGAAATCCATTTGGTTTTCAAAATAAGATTACGTCTAATTCTGGTTACAAAGGTGTTCGTTATGATAAACATGATATAGATGAAAATGGGAATTTTATTTCGCACTCGGAAGAAGGTGTTATTAGTGATGATGCATTTATTAAACGTGTTATATCTGTTTTACGGTCCAATGACTTTGAAGTTGTTGCCAACAGTGTTAATTTCAAAGTGCATACCGCTTTACCTGATACGATGGACGCATTTATACATAATTTTATTGATAAGGAAAGTGGCGAAGTGTATAATACGGCAAAATTCAAGCGCCGTGTTATAGGTTTAACATCGTATTTTAGAAGTGCACAGGAAGAGTTGCTCCCGAGATATGATCGTATTAAAGATAGACACATTGTGAAAATTCCAATGAGTGATTATCAATTTCAAATTTATGAAGAGGCACGTGAAAGTGAGCGCAAATTTGAGAAGCCGGGTAAAAAAGGCGCGACGAAGGTAGATAGTGATGGACTATTTGTGCAGCCGATTTCAACCTATAAGATTTTTTCTCGTCTGTTTTGCAATTTTGTCATGCCAAATCCACCAGGAAGACCTACCCCGCAGGCATTAAGAGCAGAAAAAGCGGATCAACAGGTAGATGAATATATGCGTGACAGACAAACAGACGATATAAGGGATGTGAAAAAATATACACGACAATATTTAGATTCATTTTCGGACGAATATAAAGATGATGTTCAAAATATGGCAAAAATTAAACAAAATATTAATTTGTATAACTATATATTTTTAAAGGTTAAACTAGATATTAAAGATTATAATGAATTTTTGTCTGAAGATTATCAAACCTTTTTAGAGAATTCCAAATATGGATATTTAACTAGATATAGGGCTTTACCTGCTAGTGAAAGGGCAAAATATAACTATAATTATGAATTTGTTTATGGGGAAGAGCCGAAAGAGATTGAGGAGGAAAGACAAAAAAGAGAAGAAAGATATGACAGAGAGGCAAAGGCTAGAATAGATATAAGACTGAAAAAGGAGGCTAAAGAGAAGGAAAAACCTGATAAAATAAAAGAAAAACAAGAAAAGTTATCCAAGGGAGAGGCTAAAATGAGAGCGAATTTAGAGAAGGAAGCGGAAAGAATTATGAAGGCGGATGAAAAGCAAAAGAAGTTAGATGAGAAACAACGACTTTTAGATGAGAAGGAAGCGGAGAAGAAGAAAAAGGCTGAGGAGAAACAGAGAAAGGAAGATGAAAAAGAGGCAGAGAAAAAAAGAAAGGAAGCGGAGAAGTTAAGGAAGGCAGAGGAAAAGCAAAAGAAGGAAGAGGATAAGAAGAGAAAGGGAAAAGGTGTTTTATTTGACGATCATGATTACTTTTCTGATTCTGAATCTTCTTCTAACTATTCTGATTCTGAGTCATCATCTTCTGACTATTCTGAATCTGAATCCGAATCTGATTCTAATTATTCTGATTCTGAATCTGATTATGATTCTTCATCTTCCTCTTCTGATACAGATTACGAGTTAATGAAAGGAGGATCGAAGGAGAAAGGAGTAAAAAAAGACTTACTAAGAGAATGGGTGGATAAAGATGAAAGTGATGATGAATTTTCTGTCGTTTCATTGCCTGACATTCAAGATGAAGACGCAGTTTTCCGAGAAAAACACGAATTAGAAGGAGACGAAGTTTTGGAAATGGTAGGTAAAAACAAATACAAAAACGCCATCACAGATGTTGTCAACTTTTTATCAATGCATAAAGAGAGGTATTTAGATATGGAAAGTCTCAAAATGTATAGTCCCAAGTTTTACGTCATGATTGAGAATATTCAAAGACCAGAGCATCCTGGTCTCCATCTAGTTTACAGTCAGTTTCGTTCTATGGAAGGTATCGGTATTTTTGCTATGGCATTAGAAGCAAACGGATATGCGCGATTCAAAATTGTCCGCGATGGCACGGATGCCTGGAAATTGGATATGACCGAGTCCGATCTAGGTAAACCCACATATGCTCTTATACTGGAACAGAAGATTCAGAAGAAAGAGAAATCATTCGTAATATTTACAATGGCGACTGGAACAATATCCCTAACAATATTTCAACTCTTTTGCGTGCCAGAAGCAGCAATAATAATATGGGTGAAATAATTAAAGTGCTTATGATTACATCAGCGGGTTCAGAGGGTATCAATTTGCGTAATACACGTTATGTACATATTATGGAGCCCTATTGGCATCCAGTTCGTTTGGAGCAAGTTGTTGGTAGAGCGCGCCGTATTTGTTCTCATCAAGGTCTAGAAGAAAAATACAGAACAGTGGAAGTATTTGTCTATTTAATGGTTTTTACAGAAGAACAATTAGATAGCGATTCGGCGATTGAGTTGAAATTAAAAGATACAAGCAAAATACCTCCATATGCGCCTCAATCTTCGGATGAAAATTTGTTTGAGATTTTGACTCGCAAGGAGAATCTGACTACCCAATTGCTTGCCTCTATTAAGGAGTCATCTATTGATTGTGCGACACACATAAAGAGCAATTCCAAGGAAGGTATTCAATGCTTGAGTTTCAATAAACCGACAATTAATGATTACGCGTTTAGACCGGCAATAGGAGATGAACAAGTTGATACAATCGCGAAGATTAACACCAGAAATGTTGAATGGGATGCCCAACCGATTAAATATTTAGTGGAGGAAAATGGGAAACAAAAGGTTAAATTATTTATGTTGCGTGTTGATAATAATGAAATTTATGACTATGATAGTGTGACAAATAAATTGTTACAACCGCGATTATTGGGTATGTTTATTAATCAGGGGAAAAAATCATATATAGAGTTTTTTTAAGTATCTTTTTATTTATTCCTTTTTTTGTATTGTTGTCATGATATTAGTCATTAAGTTGATCATTGTATCAAATTTGGCATTTAATGCAGCGATTTGATCTGATAAGGCTTGATTAGAATTAGCATTTACTGATTCATTTGCATTTATTACAGGTATTTTTTTTAATTTATTGAAAATATTATTTGTATTAAAATTTTCATTAAAATTTGTTATTGGGGCAGTTTCTTCAATAACTAATTCCATATTGTTATTATTTGTATTTGTATTTGTATTTGTATTTGTATTTGTATTAATATTAATATTGTCTTCATCCCAAGTGACCTTTTTATTCGGTTCTTTGTAATTCTGTTCTTTGTAATTCTGTTCTTTGTAATTCTGTTCTTTGTAATTCTGTTCTTTGTAATTCTGTTCTTTGTAATTCGGTTTACGGTATTCTGATGCACTTAATGCCGTTTTGGTTGCATTTGCTTTTTCACTCTTCACGGATGTATTGGTGGACTGCAACCATGTTTCGGATTCGGACTGAAAATTAGGATTGGCATTTGCATTTTGAAATTGTTCCACCTCAAAATTACGTTTTGCAATGGTTTCCGCAATTAATGCCTGCATTTCGGTAATTTTGCCTTCATTTGGTTTGTCACTAAAGTCCAATTCTGCTGGCTTTTTAAAAGAAGCAATGCTTTCAAATTCTTCCTGTTTTTGTTGCATTTGTCTTTCAAATTCGCTTTGTCTGGATGCTTGTATGTCTTCTACTTTATAGGGTTCTTGATCTAAAACTTCTTCGCTTATGTTAATTGTACGAATTTGCTTTAAATTTGGAAATAATCTGTTTACAGCGATGATAATTTGTGCCAAAAATAGTTTATTCAATTCCATTATATTGGAATTTGGTTTTGCTCTTGTAATAAAAGGGTTAATATTGCTTTCAAAAACAGAGCGAATACCCTTTACTATTGAAGGTGGTGCGGATCCATTTTGCATGTTTAGTTCATCTAGTAACACATCCCAAAGCAAGTTTATGTTGTCTTTATTTAAGAATTTGTTGTTGTTGTTGTTGTTAATATTATTCGGATTCGGTTTTGTAGAAAAAGACATCTTTAAGGTTATAGTATAGGTATATTATCTCTAATATTATTTTTATATTGTTTGTAATAACAAACTAGAATTATATAATATACTTTTAATAGTAATAAATTGTGAAAAAGAAATACAAAGATGAAACAACATATGATATTTCCACCACAATTCATTTGTTTCAACATCTCCATATTTATTTGACATAATGTAACATATGCATCCTGCTCCATATCCAGACCATCCTTTATAAATAAAAGGACTCTGAGTTAGAAATTTTAAATTGGCTGCAGTAAATGCTACAAAGTTTATTTTGGCCACAATATGATCAATACTTCTTCTCCACGAATATGTTGCATTCCTCCAGAAATTGATACTACATAAACCAGATGCTATAGAAACCGTTGATAAATAATATTCATTGTTTAAATAACCATAAATTCCTGGTACAAATAAAAATAAAGATGATCCAACTACCCATTTAGTTTGTCTCCAATGCGCGACATATCGTTTTGGATCTATTGTTGATATATCAAAAATATTTTTTATTATTTCTTTTAAACTCCATGTTTTCATTTTTAATTAAATAAATTTATATTTTATATAATATAAATTTATCGTGTTATATTTTTATATTGTTTGCAATATGTTTTACAATTCAGAATTAAAATAAATTTTTCTGAAACTTTCAATATATTCGTCCTTGAACCGGTGTGTCTTTAAATAATATTCTGTCACTTTGTCTTCTACCATATGTACTAGAAAAAATAGAGAATAAACACCACACGAATATGTGTTTTGTTGATGATCATTCGGGTAATTTTGATCAAAATGAAAATCTATACGTTTTTGTAATGTGTGTCCTTGTTCTGTAACCATATTCACGAATTTCATGACTTGATCTGGTATTTTATCTCCTGCGCTGTCAAAAAAAAATATGCGCCCTTTTTTGATATTAATAAAGAGAGAAATCCAGTGGCTGCCACCTTTGTAATGTGGATCTGTATTGAAAATAACACCTATTTTAGTTTTTCCCTTTTTAATTTGATCCGCTAAACTAAAGTGACACAATTCTTCCCAAACGCATTCCCCATATAATTTTTGTGTGTCATAATCTATCGGTGAGGGTCCGATAAAATCAAAACATTTGTACTCTTGTTCGTATTGTTTCATTACGTCGTTAATATCTAAACTGGATAACCATTCGGTTGGGTTTTTTTTCCACTCGGATGGCATTTCGGGAGAAAATGAATCCATTAGTTCTTCCTCCATTTTCGTCCCTTTTGCGATTTGTTTTACCCAGCAAGACTCCTTGTTGCATGTTCTTTTATAAAATTGTTTCAATTCAGACCATATTTCCTTGGAATCGTTTGTCACTATTTTGGCATCTGGGTGCCTTGCATTCCACATTTCGCGCAGTTTGTGTAAATCTTCATCGGAAAAGCAGGTATATTTTTTATCTTTGTTTTCTGGACTGCAATTTAATTTAATAAATTTATTAGGATCCTTATTTATTTCGGATAGAGTTAATTTTTTATTTGGTTTTTTACCTTTGTTTATTTTTTTACTTTGTTTATTACTTTTTTTTCTATTATTTTTGCTTGTTTTTTTAGGGTTTCTACTACCTCTTCTTCTCGTTTTTTTATTAAAATGCTTATGTTTTGTCACACTATTCATATAATAGATTTATATTTGTTTTTTTACCGTTTTTTTATTGGTTTTATTTATTAATTGATTTCCTTTTTCCTTGGTAAAATTTGACTCATTGTATAATTTGTACGTGTTGTTTTAAACCAGTCCAATGGTAATTTGTGTATATCTTCTGATCCTTCAGTTAGTTTATATTTATTTGGATGTTTTTTATGAACCATATTTGTCTGATATTCTTTTAAATCATTATTTGTTTTTTCATAATTAGGTTCTTCATGATTGTTTTCTTCATAATTGTTTTCTTCATAATTAGGTTCTTCATCATTGCTTTCTTCATCATTATAATTAGGTTCTTCATCATTGTATTCCTTGTCATAATTAATATCGTCTTTTATATCGTCTTCCTTGGCGGCGGGTTTTCGTACTTTAAAATAATATATGCTTTTTGCAATAAAATGCTCATAAGCATCCTTTACATCATTCAATAAATCAGTTGGTGCATTTTCATGAAATAAATCGTCAAAAAGTGTGTATATTTCTTCTCTAAATATTTCTCTTTCGGTTTTCATTGTTTGTTGTTTATCTGAATGTCTCTTTTTATTCAGTTTATCCAATTGCGTCTTGCTTATCAAAAAATTTAGTGTAAGTTGATTAACATAATCTTCAGACATTTTCTTTATATTGTTATATTGATATATTGTTTTTATATAATATAAATTATATAAAAACGAAAATATTATTTATCGCTTCTAGGTAACAATATTTTTTAGTTGTTGTCTGGTGGCATTGTTAAACAATGCGAATCCAACTGTTTCTGAGTGCTCATTTTTATTATCAGGTCCAAATGTCTCTGTTTTGAATAAATTGGGGAAAGGCTGTGAAGGCACATGATTATTGTTCTGCCAACCATAATTATACAAATTGCTACTACTTTCGGGCACATATGTCGCTTGACTGCATTTTTGAAGAGCGTAAACTTGGTTTCTTAATTCCGATTCCTTGTTAATATTTGCAGCAAAACCGGACCATGGAGCCATATCATTTCCGGGATTAAATGTGCTTTCAATATCAAAGGTAGGGCGCTGTAACAAGGCAACAGATGATGGTTTTCTTGAATCAACCATTGGCATTACAGAGTATTTGGTTAGAACTGGACGTGTGCTTAAATATGGTTGTAATTGCTTGCTTGGTTGGTTTCTAGATAAAATACGTTTATTGCTTTTGTCTTGTCTTAATGAGCATGAATAGTTGTCAAATTCACTTAACATCATTTAATTATCTTATATATTATAATATTTTATATTTATTTTCTTTTTACCATTTACTTCTTTCTTTTATTTTGTTTTTCTTTTGTTTTTGAAAGTATTTGAATTAAGTATTAAAAAATTGAAATGGATTTAATATATATATAAAAAGTATTTTCTTTAATACAAACTCCGTTTAAAACTTTATACTCGTACTAATAATAAAATGCCGAATTGCAAATTATGCTCTTCACCTTCTCATACACTAAAAAAATGCAATTCTCCTCTTTGTCCAGTAATCGTGGAGACAGTAACTGCTTTAATTAATGAAAAACCTTTCAACATTTGGCTACAAGTGCAGGAACTTGATATGCTTACTGCTGCACAACTATCAATTGTTTGCCGAAGTTTTCGTTTCCCAGTGTCTTACACAAAGTCAAAATCCATTTTCTCCATCATTTATCATTTCTTCGGTTATAGCGGACGAACTCAACATTTGTTTGCGATTAGCGAACAAGAAACAGTGCAGATTGATGAGTCTTATACACAGTTATTCAATTGGCCTAACATTTCGGCTAAACATATTAAACTAAGAGAACTCATGATAGTTTATTTAGATAATCATTATTATTCGCAGAGGTTCAGATTAAGACGCAGAGGTTTGTCTATAGAAACATACTATTCTGCAGTACAAATTTATCATTTAAACAGTTCAACTCCTGGTAAAACTCATCTTAGAAAATTAAAAATTGAGGTTGTATCACAGAGAGATCAAAATGAAATGGTTGAATGTTGCATCTGTATGGAAACAAAACAATCTGTAAAAACTGGATGTAATCACGAAACCTGTGCGAACTGTATAATGCAACTTGCAGTAAGTAGGACAAAGTCATTCATTTCATGTCCTTTATGTCGTGCGGATATTAAAATGGTTTATGTGCCAAGTATTTGGAAATACAGAATAGAGAAATGTTTTGCAATAGAGTAGAAAAATTATAACTTTTATAAATTTTAAATAAAAAATATAAAAATCAGAAAAATATCTTTTTTTATTTTTGTAAAATTTGGCTCATATTTTGGCTCCCGGAGCAGGCCGCAGGACTGCGAGCCTTGTGACCTTTGTAATGCCATCGCAGAGGCATTGGTAAAGGTGGAAAAAAATTGAAAAATAATTTAAGTATTGTAAATTTAATTATCTTTCCTTAATAAACATTGTTAAACTTTGAAACTTTGAAAATGTGTAATAATATTAATTGTTCTAATTCTCATAAAATTCGTTGTGATCTATGTGAAAAAAAACTAGATATACAAAAAATTATACAAAATGGAAACTATCGGCATTGCATGTATTGTTATATTTGGCTAACTTTTAAATATGATTCTGAATCTGAAACAACTGGGAATATATGTTCAAACTGTCATATAGAACCGGTTGCAAAAAAACACTTGTGCGGCTTTACAGATTGGTGCGCATATTGTGATGCGACTCTTTGGTCCACAAAAGACGACGAGAAACCAGTTAAACCTGTGTTTGAAACGGAATAAAAAGGAAAGGAAGAAAAGAAAGATTAAATAAAAGCATATAAATACATTTTGCTATAAAATAGATATAAATATAAAATCAATAAATAATAAATGTGTGGTATTTTTTCTATCATCAATTACACCAATTGTTCCGTTGCATTAACAGATGAAATGATTGAAACCGAGTTTCAGAAAGGAAAGGGTCGCGGTCCTGAATCATCCAAACTTTTTTTCAAACCCGAATTCAATTATGTGCAAGGGTTTCATCGTCTAGCAATCAACGGTCTAAATCCAGAATCAAATCAGCCTCTTTATCACGGCGGATGTTCGTTAATTTGCAATGGGGAGATTTACAATTACAAAGAATTGTATAAAATGATGGGTGTAACACCCAACTCTGATTCCGATTGTGAAGTAATTATTCATTTGTATTTGAAATATGGTATCAAGCATACTCTAAGAATGTTGGATGGCGTTTTCGCCTTTATTCTTTTTACCCCTTCTACCATTTATGTTGCAAGAGATCCATATGGGGTCAGACCTCTATATTTTATGTCTCCCAACTCGGTGTTTACCAGCACAATTGGTTTCACGTCAGAATTAAAGACATGCTGTAATATTGCAAATACGCTCGGATGCGAGGTCAATCAGTTTCCGCCGGGATATGTTGCAACAATTAAGAGGGAGACAAAAGATTTGACATTGAATAATGATTCGCATTTAGAAAAAGCAAAAGAAAGATGGTCTATGTTCTCAGTAGAAGCATATCATAGCCCATCCTTTTCTCATAATTACTTTGTAGATGCGGAAGGAATCAGTCAAAAACAATTGCTAAACAGATGTGTAGAAGGCATTCATTTAAATTTAGTTAATGCGGTAACAAAGCGATATTTGACTACAGAGCGACCCATTGCGTGTCTATTGTCTGGCGGTCTAGATAGCAGTTTAATTGCCGCTATTGTATGTGATATTCATAAAAAGAATTTTGATAGATCACTTGCTGCTGATAAAGAGTTTGTTAAAATAGAGACTTACAGCATTGGGCTTCCTGACTCTGAAGATATCAAATATGCTCGCCTTGTTGCAGACCATATAGGATCCGATCATACTGAAATCATTGTTTCTGAGGAAGAAATGTTGTCGGCCATTCCAGAAGTGATTGCCGCGATTGAAAGTTATGATGTCACTACCATAAGAGCCAGTCTTGGTAACTATTTAATCGGCAAATATATTAAGGCAAATAGTCAAGCGAAGGTAATTTTCAATGGCGATGGTTCTGATGAGTTATGCGGCGGCTATTTGTATATGAATTCGTGTCCGGACAGCATTGAGTATGATAAGGAAACGGTCCGTTTATTAAAAGACATCCATTTGTTTGATGTGCTGCGTTCAGATAAATGCATTTCGTCACATGGATTGGAACCACGAACTCCATTCCTGGATAAGGGATTTGTGAATAATTATCTCTCTATTCCATTGCATTTTAGAAATCATGTTTTAACCGACCAAATAGAGAAATATTTACTCAGGCTGGCGTTTTCTGAGACCAATTTGTTGCCAAAACGCGTCTTGTGGCGCAAAAAGGAGGCTTTCAGTGACGGGGTTAGTAACAAAGGGCGATCGTTATTTGAAATTATTCAAGACCATATTATTAAGGTAACTGGAGAAGAATCTTTGAAAGGAAAGAGAATTGATAATGAAAAAAAATACTATAAAGATATTTTTAATCATTTGTATCCTGGACAAGAGCATTTGATTCCCTATTATTGGATGCCTAAATATATTAAATCAGATGATCCAAGTGCGAGGACATTGTCTAGTTATTCTGCTTCTTTATAAGGAATGAAGAAAATGTAATGAATAAAATGAATGAATAAAATGAATGAATAAAATGAATGAATAAAATGAATGAATAAAATGAATGAATAAAATGAATGAATAAAATAAAATAACACCATAATACATAAATAGAAAGATGAACTTGTACACTTTTCAAAGCGAGATGTTTAAGTATACACGTTATTTGATGTATTTTTTATATATTGTTGTTGCGTTAGGAATTTCTTCTTCTGCACCTGACTATTTAGAAACCTTGGTTTATTACACCAAACTATATGTTAGTTTGTTTTTGATTGTGCGTTTCAATCCATTTAGGCTAACTAAATTTACTCCTTTAGATGCAAAAATCGCGTTTAATGCTGGTATGTTCTTGCTTTTTGCTACTTCTGTTAATGGTATTATTGGATTCTACTTAAATAATATGAGGTCTAATGTGAATACATATATTGCTGCTGCTAAGTTTCACATGTAATTATCATTTTTAATTAAAATAACTTTAGTTAACGTTTCTTTAAAGACTTTTTTCTGTCCCCTTTTTTGGGTTTGTTTGTTTTATATATCTTTTGTGTCTTGGAATGGTGTTTTCCTGTTTCTTTCTCTTTCGTTAAAAAAAAGATATGCAAGTGATGCATTATTTTTTTTGATAAGATTTTATCTAAATTTTGTGCTTCTTTGGTCTTTTTTGTAAAAGTATAATTATATTTTTTTAAAAAGGATAATATGTATGATTTTATATCTTTTTCTTTTGTTTCTGATATAAGTCCACTTTTTACAAAACGTTCTATCATTTCGTCAAATGATAAATCGTGATAATAAGGTTTAATATTAATATAATATACTTTGTCGTGTATCATTCCTTGATGAAACTTATCATCCAAAAAACAAATTTCTGTGTCTTCTGGAATTTGAGTGCAATTAATTAAATCCTTATGACATTTCATATGGCTTGTTCGGTGTAGTTCAATTTGTTTGCCCTGTATTTTAAATGCTTTTATAACATGATCAAACAATGGGTAATCTAATTTGGTTTCAAAATAAGTTTTAATTTGATGTACCCACTCAGGTGGCCCTTGGTTATTTGTGTAAATCATTAGTTTATGACAGACAGACGCTGTTTTCTTTTCTTTTAAAAAGTGGAGAATATTTAGTATGTTTGGGCGATGAAATTCGGGATATAAATCTAAAACCTTATTGAAAAAATGCTGATCTGATTTCGGTTGATCTATAGATTCTTTATTTATTTGTATATAAGAATTTAATGCATCCCAAAACATACCGAATTCGGTATAATAACCCAGAGTTTCATCCAGGTCAAAAACTACTATTTTGGGTGTGCAATGCATATAATAAGTATGGATTTTAATAATATAAAATAAAAATATTGGCTTAGTATATATTATTAAAACAATATGTCTTTACAATTGACTAATAAAGACTATGTTAATATTTTAAAATTTTATAAAAAAAATATTCCCAAATCTAAACGGATTTTGAAGATGACTGCGGAGAAAATATTGAATGATAAACTTTGTAAATGCATTAAAAAGGTGGATCCTGTTGATGAATCTAAATCTATCGCTATCTGTACGAGTGCTATTTTTAACAGAAAAGGGCTAAAACGTGGCAAATTTACCTGCAAAAAGAAGCGGACTTTAATTGTTTCAAAACCGGGTACTAACAACAATGGGGTAAAAAATGCAAATAAAACAAAAAAAGCAAGAAAATAATAAAAACAAGTAATTAATAAAAACAAGTAATTAATAAAAACAAGTAATTAATTTTCTTCTTCTAAGTCATCATCTGAATAGCCATCATCTTCATCTGAATCTTCTTCAAAATTCTCATTATAATTATGTTTTTTATTTTGGACTTGATTATAATTTTGACTCTTTTTGGTAAGATTTAATAGTTGATGCTTTTGATGATTCTTTTCAATTAAGTCCTTCTCTAAATGGTCTAATGCACTAATGATAACTTGCTCTTGATTTGTTAACTTTTGAAATATTAAACACTTATCCATAATAAAACTATAACAACGGTGCATAAAATTCTTGCATACAATTAAGACTCCATTATCAGTTATTTTTATGTCACAAATGATGCCGCAATATTTCAATTGTAAATTATCTGGATCTGTTATTGGTATCCATCTGATAAATGCACCATATTTTAGGTCTTTCATTTCATCAATGTATCTGTATCCTTTTAATTTTTTCAAATATTCTAGTGTGGTTTCACGGTCTAAATGTAATTCCTTTAAAATACTTAAATTCATTTCAAGTATTTTTCGGCTAGATAAATTCATTATGCCGTCATTGGCTTCGTCATCTAATGCTTCTGATAGTTTTTTTAATTTCATTTCTTCTTCTTTGTCTTGATCTTGTTGTTGTTCTTGACTTTTAGACATTTTCTAATTTAATCTATATTCCTTTTTTATTTTTATTTTGTTTTTATTGATTATTTTATAAAATTATATTGATTATTTTATAAAATTATATTGATTATTTGGTTTTTATCCTTTTGCTTGTTTTTTTTGTTTTTACCATGCAGAAAATGCTCCACCGCCCAATCCATCATTTGCAGCCATTGGTACAAAGGATTCTAGCGCCATGCCCATTCCCGGTGTTGCAGCGCCAACTAAAGGAGTTTGGTCTTCTTGATGCATGCTATTGTAATCTGGCATTGGCTGTGTTATTGGTAAAGAACTAATAGAAGTGGTTCCCATGGAGTTGAGAGATTGGTTCATTGCTCCCTGTCCTTGTTGTTGTTGTCCTTGTTGAGAAATAGGTTGAGAGACCTTCACATTTCCTGCGCCTCTCTTCTTGCCCTTGGCACCCTTCTTTGAGTCTGATCCATTCCATAGGTCCATCAAGCGGTCTACGACGATACTAACTTTCTCTCCTAATTTTGTTTGTAGACTCAAAATAATAACCAAAACGCCTAAAATAATGCTTGTGATATTAAAGTCGGCATACTTGTCTCCGCTGTATGTGGGAATAAATGTGATAATGCGATGAATGAAAAGCATTCCAATAAACATGGCCAAAATTTGACCGACTATTTCTGCTAAAATTTCAAAACTGTTCTTCTCTTCGTCGGCTTCAGGAACAAATCGTTGCATTGATTTGTTTAAAATGATTACTGGAATTAGCGCTAAAATAGCGTATTGAACAATATTCATTAATTCGGATTTAGAATCATCGTCAAAATTGAATACGTGTTTAAAAAATCCGGGTTTTCCATTTGTGGCTTTTGATAATTCATCTAAACTTTCCATTATTCTATTATAGGGTATATTAAGAAATTAAAAACTTAATATTTCAAATATTCTCTCTCTTGACTATAATTATATTATTACAAATAACAAATTAAAGTCTTTGTTATAACATTAAATACAAAGTTAATTATGTTTTCTGTTTCTAATTTGACAATGGAAAAAGATTATAAGAGAGAAGAAGAAGTAATCGGAACAAAAGTATCTGAAAATATATTTGCCAGTTTAACGAATACTCAAGAAAAAGAAGTAGAAGAGTACCAATATCTCAATTTGATTCAAAACATTCTAGAGAATGGACACATGGAGATGGGACGCAACGGCAATACTAAAAGCATTTTTGGGGCTTCTATGCGTTTCTCTCTTCAGAATGGAAAGATTCCTATTTTAACTACGAAAAAGACAGCGTGGAAAACTTGCTTGAAAGAACTGTTATGGTTTATTAGTGGAGAGACAAATAATAAGTTATTGACGGATCAGAATGTGCATATTTGGGATAGCAATGCGACACCCGAGTTTTTGGCTAGTCGCGGACTACAGCATTATGCTGCGGGTGAACTTGGCAGCATATATGGGCATCAATGGAGACACTTTAATGGTACTTGGAAAAGTGTCAACGATAGAAGTGTCAACGATAGAAGTGTCAACGATAGAAGTGTTAAAAAGGACTCTTGGACAAGAAATAAAGATTCTAATTGGTCTGCAGATTCTTCTGCTGAGGCAGTAGACCCAACTTTTTATAAAGGTGTTGACCAGTTACAGCAAATCATTGATCAACTGAAGAATCCTGCCACCAGAAATAGCAGGCGACTTATTATGAGTGCCTGGAATCCGTGCCAACTGGATCAAATGGCGCTGCCACCTTGTCACGTTATGTGTCAATTTAACGTGCACGATGGTAACAAATTGTCGTGCGCTTTATTTCAACGCAGTAATGATTGCTCTCTTGGGACAAGTTTTAACGTCGCATCATATAGTTTCCTTACCCATTTACTAGCAAAACATTGTGGATTAGAAGCCTATGAATTTGTGCATTTTATGGGAAATTGCCACATTTATGAAGAACACATTGAACCTATGAAAGAAATTCTAAAAAGAGAACCATATCCATTTCCAACTGTCTCAATCAAACAAATAAGAGACAACATTAATGATTACAAAGTGGAGGATTTTGAACTTCACAATTATCAACATCATCCACAGATAAAGTTTCAGATGGTTGCGTAATTATTTCATCTGCATATTTATAATTTGCAAACTTAGGATTTTTTGATTTAAGTCGCCACAACACAGTTGCCATTACCATATTGAGTTGTCTTGCGGCTTCTGTTATAGAATTGTATATTTTATTATCAATGGCAATTTTAATAGAATTTGGTGGCAAAATTCCTATATTTTTCTCTCTAATTAATTGTTTAGTTTTCTCTGTATGTTGTTTCCCAAAAAAAGGGTTTTTATCTCCAATTTTTAATTTAGCATTTTCTGACATTTTTTTTCTTTGTCGCTTCTGATGTCTTTTTACCAAGATTTGGAGGTTTTCTACCTTTATTTATTTCAGATATTTTGTTTCTAACCTCTTCCGTATGTGTTTTACCATACATACCATTTTTTTCACCAACCTTACCATATTTTTCCTTTCTTTCTTCTATTGTCATTTTACTAATTGTTTCTGAATGTGATTTATTTATCCTCTCTCTAATTTCTTCTTTATTGGGGTGATATGTAAGTAAATCACCTCCGCTATTATTAAAATGTAAATTATATAATTTATCTCTAATAGTTAAATCAGTTAGATATTGTAATTCAATGACCTTAGCCTCATCAACTGACTCGCAAATATGTATTATTTCATATTGAAACTTATCTTCACCATCTAAATTATATGCCCTCTGCAAAAATAAATTATCGTGAATATTATTTCGTAGTTTATACCGGTGTGTTTTAAACCTCTTGTTGATATTGGTTGAATAACCGATATAATATCTTTCTGATAAAATATTAGTTATTTTATATACTCCGATTATCAATTGTTTATTTGCCATTGTATATACTTATAGATTGGTTTGTTTATATTGTTTTCGCAGAAAAATATATAATTTACGGATTATATATTTATTGATTCCTCCTTTTCTTTTTGCATTTTTGCCTTTTTATTTAAATAGGCATTTCTTGCCCATCTCTTTTTTTGTTCTTCGGTTGGCTGATTTGTTTCTCTATACGCCTTTGTTTTTTTCTTGATTTCTTCTTTATTATTTTCATAATATATTGCTTTATAATCAGGAGCGGTATATTTTTTTAGATGTTCTCTTGTTTCTTCCAATATTTTTGTCAATTGTTCATTTGTTTCTTTTAACAATTGGTTCTCTCTTAATAAAAATTCGTAATCCATTTTAATAGTATAGTGATTATTATTTAATACTATTTCGTATATAGATTTAACTGCTTTTAATTAAAAAGAGAGAACATTAACTTATATATTTAGAAAAAAATATTTGCTAAATATTTAATCGGCATTATTTTATGCGTCGGAATCCAGAAAACAATTTGTTGAAACATATTATATTCCCTTCATTATGAGTGCAAATCGTTCTGTTCAAGCCGCCCAACGCCGCCGTGCTGGCCCTCCTGAACCCGTGCAACAACGCGGCCCCACTACTTCCATTAACTCGGCTCAAATGTTTGCCAACCAAGCCAAGCCAGGTTCTGGACCCAGTATGCCTACCGGCCGTCTTGCTGGCCAACACGCCGCTTTAGCACAACAGCAGATGATGCAAGAGCAACAACAACAACAACAATCTAGCCAAAAACAAGGAGGTTTTCCTAAAATGTCAATTGTTCATGCAATTACATTAATTAGTCTACGTTTAGGCAGATTGGAGGATAATGTATTTTCTGAAAAATTTGGTTCTTCGGGTGAAGGTTCTCAGATTGATGAGACCCTTATTGAATCTATCATGGAGAGACTACATGATTTAGAAACACGTGAGCCTTCAAATACAAATGCTTCTAATACTGCGACTAACGCTAATACAAATGCTGAACTATTGCTTCTAAAACAACAATTTGAGGCATTGAAGCCAGTTCTCACTCAATTAAAGTCCACTTCTACCATCGTGGCAAAGGAAAACAAGAGTTTGAAGCAACAAGTGGAGGAATTAAAGTCCGAATTGGAGGAAACAAAGGAACTAGTGATCACTTTACAAACCATGACGATGGATAATAGTCAGAAGATTATGACATATGGTTTCACCAATGATGAACAATTGTTTTCTACTGAGATCGTTTCAGATGCTGAATTGGAAGAAGAATCTGGATTAAATGATTCAGAACAAGTTATTAATAATGAATCCGTTGAACTATCTGTTGGCGATGTTTCTTTGAAGGATCTTGTGGAACAAGAGTTGAACCAATAGTTTAATTAATGTATTATATTTATTATAAGTTATATCTAAAAATATAATAAATATATTATTACTAATAATATAAAAATGCTTTCTTTAAAGGATGTAAAAGAGACAAGAGAGACTTTAACTCAAGATATGGATTCTCTCTTTAACGGATCTAATAATTCCTATTTTAATGAATTAATTATAACCAAAATAAAGGAATACGATTTCCAATACATATTAAATCACTTATGTTTCATTAAAGATGATTATATTGTCATTGATTTTAATTATTTCAAGCCCTTTGCTTCAACAGAAACCTATCCGATAATTACGCAATTTGTAGTGCAAAAATTTGACGAATATTTGGCTATTTATCCTCAAGCAATTATTCATTTGAATATTTCCAGTTTGAGTCTTACTTTGCTTGATAAACACAAGAATTTTTTTGTAAATATCTCGCAATTTTTTGCTATTAAATATCCAAATATTTTGAAGGAGTGTTATGTTTATAATGCTACTTTTATATTTTCCCAATTGTTTAGTATTGTTTCTTTATTTGTGGACAAAGTTACGATGCAAAAAATACAGATTGTTAAACGATAGTACAAGGTTAAACGATAGTACAAGGTTAAACGATAGTACAAGGTTAAACGATAGTACAAGGTTAAACGATAGTACAAGGTTAAACGATAGTACAAGGTTAAACGATAGTTTATAAAAAAGATAATAAAAACAATTTAAATAATACTTGAGATACAAATACAAATACAAATACAAATACAAATACAAATACAAATACAAATATGATTTTTACATTACAAAAAATTAAGAATGCTGTTATTTATGGAGTTGCTTCTGGGTTTGTTTCTGGATTTGTTGTAGGTTGTTTTCCAAACAAACTTCATATTCGTTTTGAAGACCAAGAAATTTATTCCTTACCCATTCCACTAATATCTGGAGTTATTGGTTCAACTGGAGTTATTTGTTCACCATTATTAGTAGCAAATTATATTTGCAACGGTACCTATTTTGACAAATTAGTTGATAAATATGATATTAATCTAGAAAGACGTTATCAATATGATGTAAGACATAATAAATATACATATCCGTCATCATTCATTATTAATATAAAAAAGAAGGTTTAAAAAGGATAACAAGAAAAATCGATAGTTTATAAAAAAGATATTAAAAACAAATTACAAAATATAAATATATAACAAACACGTTTATTTTATAAAATGCATCTAATTATTGAAAACAAAGCAAAAATGGAAATGTTTGTTGCGCTATTTCAGTT